>Ga0208133_1000753_pt1 | contig 12100 bp, 8 predicted proteins | sample ColrivemetaGS535_FD_187595 | JGI IMG/M metagenome (GOLD analysis project Ga0208133, IMG submission 187595) | Estuarine microbial communities from the Columbia River estuary, USA - metaG S.535 (SPAdes) (version 2) | ecosystem: Environmental > Aquatic > Marine > Intertidal zone > Estuary | place... | reverse complement strand
ATCGGATCCGCTGTCAAACGATAATATATATCCGTCATACAATTCATATACATCCCCAATATATCACTTATCTCTCTCTTCTTTTCATTCTCCTTCTCCTTCTTCTGTATCTTCCTCTTAAATTCTTGTGATATTTGGAAGATTTAACAGGATACACTCATCACTTTTTCAATTTATTAAGATAAAAATAAAATATTTATTTATAATAGCATGCTTCGTATATTACTTCTCACTATTATACTTTGTTTTTTTTTATCTCAACAAATCGAACCATATACACAACAACAGATCGCAACAGATAGAGACATTCTGTTAGCAACAAAAGAAGCCTTCAGAAAACGATGCGTCAATAACGGATACATATGGAAAGAAAGCGGAGACGTCAAAACTTCTACAGCAACAAATCAACCTAGTGTATTATCATCTGGAACAGACGAATTTAGATATGATTGTTTACATACCAGAGAAACTTGTCTTAAAAACTCCATTTACCCAACTTATGCTGAAGACCCACCATCATACTACGAATGGCGTTCTGAACCAGGAAACGATAGATGCGTCATAGGTAATGAAGGATTTCGAGATTTCTGCGAAAAAGAAGGTCTCACATATGAACCAGAAACTGGTAACTGTAAAACAAACAAACAATACTGTTTTAATAAAGGATTACCATTCTGTAATGGTGATTGTTACGTACCACCAGGGCAATGGTTAAGTGAACAAATCTTTGGAACTACACTCGGAAGAACACTCGCTCAAGCAAGTCCAGAAAGATGGATAGCTGAAGCTGCCTGCCCCGCATAAATCATCACAAAGCTAAAAATTATTTATTTTTTATACATCTTTTCCATAATTTTATATTATTTAATATAATATAATATGGTTAAATTATCAGCAAGCACTTTGGGTAAAATCGCCAAAGAAGGTGAAGAAGCTGGAACAGATGCTCTAACTGGTGGACTTCTTGGTGGCGGTATTGCTGGAATTATGACTGGTACTTCAGGTTCTGTTGATGCAAAAAAATTATCTGGTGATATAATTGGAGCTGGAGGACAAGAACTTTTAGAATATGGTATAAAAAAAGCTTTAAGTAAACAAGCTACATCCCTTCTAGCTAAACAAGTCAGTTCAGCTACCCTTCAACAAGCTGGTGCACAGGTCGCTAAACAAGTTGCTAGTGCAGGTATTCGAACAACCATCTCAAGTGCTACAAAACTTTCAGCTGGCATAGTAGCTAAAACTGCCGTATCTTTGGCTGGAGGACCTATCGGTCTGGCACTTCTACTTATAAGTCTCACACTTGGGTTTATGGATATGTTCTGGAATCCATGGAAAAATTATGACAATAAAGATCTTAAAGAAATGATAGATGGCCTTAATACCGCAGCAAAAAAACAATTTGAAATACAAGGGTTCACTTATCCCATGACCATTAAACCTAATATTCAACCACAAACAGAAGTAGAACTAAACGAATTTAAAAATGATCAGATACAATATTTAAAAGACAGAAACTTAATATTACCACAGGAGGCTCTTGAACAATTAACTAAACGACTAGATGATTATGATCAATACCGTATGCGGAAAGTTGTACTAGGACGACAATATATAAAAATACTTGAACAAACAGCTTCACAATTTCAAACGCAAGAACAAGCAGCTGACTGGGAACAAGTCAAAAGTACCGTAGAAGCATCTCAACTCAAAAATACAATATCCGATAAAATGGCAAATTATCTATTCATCAGTATTACACAAGAAGACACACAAACTAATAGAACACAACTCTTACTCTTTACAGCATTACTCTATAAAAAAGGACTTATACTACCACCATCACAACGTACTATACTTACAGATATTAAACAATATATTCAAGTATACTGGTTACGTTTACTTTTCTATCTCTCGTGTATCATTTCCATCATATTATGTAGTAGCGTACTCTTAATTTAGATTAAGTTTATCAAATTTTTTTTATCTAATATTATGTTATAATAATGTCTGAAGCATGTTTTTACACAGATACCGAGTACAACGGCGATAAACAATGCCTTAAACGTGGGTCATATAATAACGTAACATATGATGATAAATACTCATCTGCAAAAATACCAGCTAATCTTGTAGCAGTTTTATATGAACACCCTAATTTAGACGGCGAAAGATTTTTTCTTAATAGCGGAGACACACCACTTTTTTCAAGAATGAATGATAAAACATCATCTATTAATGTACTACCAGATTGTAATAATACAACATTTATGTGGGAACCTGAGTGTGATTATAATAGAAACTTATTCTTACAACTCGATACTAAAAGATCTGATTACTGTAACGCTAATCGAACTAACGCATTAACCCAAAAATGCATGACTTGGTGTGATGAAAATAAAGGTAAATGTGCAGTTTTAAATAGAGATATTGCATGTAATACTTATAATATACCTCAACCAGAATGCAATGACAAAAAAATTTTAGACATCGAATCACAATGCATCAAATATGGTCTAATTGACAAAAACTCAAAAACTACAACATCTCAATCTATTTATCAATGTAACGATAAAGGTATTGAAAGTCTTCGAGAACAATGCAAAAAATTTAACTTAGACGATGATTCCAAATGCACAGCATTGAGTGTAAATAACGAATTAATATCAAATTTAATTTCTACAACTACAGATAAATTCATAGATTCCCTTGATAAACAAGCTGCACTTGGTAAAGAACAACGAGAAAAGGCTAGCGTTACACTCAATGAATATATAGTATCATCTATAAAAGATAACACAACAACCTTGGCTACATTAGCTGATACTCACAAAGAAGAATCAAAACAACAATTAGACAGAGCATATGCTTTATTACAAAATATATCAGTCACCGATAAACCTAAACCACCTAATTATACACAAACTTATGTTATCATAGCACTTATCTCGTTCATACTTACAATACTATCATGTGTTATTTTTATTATGTTCAAACCAAAATAATTAATTTATTAAAAATTTTTTATATATTATTATATTATATTATAATATATAAAAATGCTTGAAAATACAAACCTATACTTTTTCATTGTTATCACTCTATTAGGTTATATCATCTATTTACTATCATATAAGTCTCAAGAAGGTTTCCTATCATTAGATTCAGTTAATGTTTTACCTAACTGTTCCAATATGACACCTGATGCTTTATTACGAGCGTTTGACTTTGATGTTGATAGACTTAGTGCTGTACTCGTCAGTCTCGAAATTAACCCTAATGTTTTACGTGATAAAGCCCTGTATCCTAAATTAGCATCTTTGCTAATTCAAAGAGGTCTTCTCCGTCCAGATAAATGCTGATAATTCTCCAATAGTAGCAATATCACTAAATATATTATAAATATTATATATTTTTTATATCTATATATATTATTATACAGAATACATAGACAATGGAAAACCATATTCACAACCTCAAATCCTATATTAAATATCAAACGTGTATTGAAAAATTAAGACAAGAATTATCTGAACCACCTTCTAAAAATTATATTGAACATTTCTCATTCGGAAAAACAGCCTCAGGACTCGTCGGGGATATCGCTAAACAAACTGATGACATCGCTAGTTTAGCCGCAAAAAGGCTCGACCCTAATTTAATTAGCAAAACTGATCTTGCTTCTTCTTTATCAACTCAAGCAACTAAAACAGCTGATATCTCTACTTCAATAGCAAAAAGTGACATCACCGATGTCTTAGCAAAATTGGACACCTCTAGTAGTTTTGCTAAAAGAGGTAGTGATATCGCCACTTTAACAGAAAAAATTGACGTCGGTGATTTAACAAAATCTGGAACTAAAACAGGTACTAGCGCATCTGAGGTAGTAGCAAAATTGGACTTTGGTGATACAGCCAAATCTGGAACTAAAACAGGTACTAGCGTATCTGAGTCAGCAGCAAAAGTAGACGTTGGTGATTTAACAAAATCTGGAACTAAAACAGGTACTGATGATATAGCATTAATTGGTACTAAAAATGTTGACGTTGATGATATATCAGTAATTGCTGCTAAAAGTCTGAAATCAAAACTTGATGATATAACTAACGGGACAAAAGATGTCGGTTCAAAAGCCGCTAAAAAAATAGACAATGCAGGTGATCAAGTCAAAACTCTTTATAAAAAAGCCAAAACATTCGACTGGGAGTCTGCTAAAAAATTCGCTAAAGATAACAAATATTTATTAATTGGAGGTATTGCTATAGGAATTATTATGGCTGTCGCCCTAGCTAAATTTAACGAAGTCAACAACAAACCTCTTAATATCACTAAAATTTCAACAGATAAAGATAGTGGATATATTAAACTTGAATTTTCACCACGACAAACACTCCACGAAGATGATACTATCGAAATTACTGAATCGAATAGTACACCTCAATTACTGGGAACCCATAACATGTACGACATAATTAACGATTCGTCTCTTCTTATTAAAGAAACTGATGTTAAACTTGTAACAGACGGAACAAAAGGAGTATTCGTTTATAAAACAACTTTTGGTAATATGTTACAAACTGTCATACGTGACTCTGTTAGTGATTCAGTCGAAATTGCAAATAAAGGTATTCTTCAACCACTCGTACAAGGTGCGGGAGACATCACAAAAGATACATTTGCGACTCTATTTAGTAGCCTATTTGGTTCACTTATACCACCCCAATATAGTTATATAGCACTTGGAATATGTATATTCGTTTCAATTTTATCTTCCCTAAGTTCATTATTCTCAATATATAAGAATTATAACACATAACGAATGATTGGTGAGTTTGAGATATATTTGAGATATGTTTGAGATATAAGAATTTTACATAATTACATCTATTTAAAGTTAATATTTATTAATAATTAATATGAACTTTCAAGAACAACTTAAATTGCTTGAACAAGACCAATCCGTCATTCAACACTTCCAAAATCGTAATTTTTTAGACTTTGTCAAAATATACATTCAAATTGATACTTTACTTAACACATCCAAAGACATCGAACCTAATCATATCCATGAACAATTATCTCATATTCAACAACATCTAACCCAAATTAATCACCATCTTAATAATGGAATTAAACAAGAACTACATGACTGTCTCCATAAAATCACCAACAATGATATCCGTACTATGATTCTTGAAATACAAAATAATAAAGAAGAAAATCTCAAACATACACTCGAAAACTTTAAAGATAAACTCATCAATCTTAATTCTCAAAATCTAAACGAATTTGACAGAAAAAGTTTAAGTATAATTCAAAATATTCAAACTACATTTAATAGCTCACTTGATTCACATAACATTTCTCATAAAATTAACTCAATTGATACAACACTTAACTTATTACATAACACATTCACTAGTAATAGTTCTAAAAAAGGAGAATTTGCAGAAAATATACTATTCAATAACCTCATTAAAGCATTCCCATCCAGTGATGTAACTAATACAAGTCAAACACCTAATTGTGGTGATATCACAATTAAAAAAGAAAATAAACCAGATATCCTCATCGATTCCAAAAACTTCCAAAGTAATGTACCCAAAATTGACCTGGAAAAATTCTACCGCGACTGTGAACTCAATAACTGCTCAGGTATCCTATGTAACGTCAATAACGGGATTGCCAACAAAGAACATTTCCAAGTCGATATTCAAGACTCTAGAATTTATATCTACATTGCTAACCATGAATTTGATAATACATTCTTCCAACTAGCCGTCAAAATTATCTACCATATTCATGAAATCATCAAAAATAACAAAACTAATATCATTGAAATCGATAAAGAATTATTCGAAAGAATCAAAATCGAATTCAACTTTTATAACCAAAGCTTTAAACAACACTTGAATATCATCAAACAAAATATTATTTCCTTAGAACAACTCACTATGAATCAACTTGAACAATTCTTCAAACGTAGCAACTTTAATGACCTCAAACCATTTAGCTGTTCCAGTTGTGGAGCAGGTTATGGAAGTGCTAAAACACTTAAAAAACATATGTCTGATAAACATGGAATTAAGGTCACATCAAAACGTGGTAAAAAACAAAAAGAACAGTTCGATGAAGAACATGACGACGAAGAAAACGAAGATAATCAATCTGATAATTTACCTAAACAATCACGAGATGATATTAGAATCTTCTAAATGCAAATGACCAGAAGGTCTAATTTTGGTTTTTATTTTAAAATTAATGAAACTGCAATTTTCCAGTAAAACAAACTTAAATTTTAAAGTTTTCTTATATCTTGTATACAATAAGAGAGAAAAAGACATACATTGAGTAGTATGTTAATTTACAACATCAATAATTTATCCTTCTTAAGGATAAATTATTTATTTAATTTCTATACTTAATTAATATAAGACAAAATGAGTTTTGCACCCAAACAATTCATTCGTAGTGTTGATTTTCTCTCCACTGAAAATTCTATAAATACTAGTACGGGTAGCGTTAACATTTATGGTGGAATGTCAGTTTCTAAAGACTCTTATTTAAACAATGTTATCGTTGTTGGTAATAGTACTATCGCTAATTTAACTATTTCCGGAAATCTCATAACTAGTACAGGTAATACCTTGATAAGTTCACAATGGACTAGCATTGACTCAAATACAGATATTTATTTCGGTACATCCGCTAACGCATTTGTTGGTATAGGCACAACTACACCAAATTTTAATTTAGATATTTCTGGTGGTTCACGTATTACACAAGGACTAACCGTCGGTAGTTTAAACGTTAATGCTGGTGCAAGTATTACTAATCTTTTGAACACCACTATTTGTACAGGAACAATTATTACAAATGGTATTACTACCGGTACGATTAATGCTACAGGTACAAGTACTTTCCAAAATATTACAACCACCAATATGACTTCTACAAATATAATCGGAACAACTGTTAGTACTGGAAATATTTATGGAACACTCGGGACTATTAGTAATCTTGTCTCTACAACTTCTTTCAGTACTGGAACTCTTGTTGGAACAACTGTCAGTACTGGAAATATTTATGGAACACTCGGAACTATTAGTAATCTTGTCGCTACAACTTCTTTCAGTACTGGAACTCTTGTTGGAACAACTGTCAGTACTGGAAATATTTATGGAACACTCGGGACTATTAGTAATCTTGTCTCTACAACTTCTTTCAGTACTGGAACTCTTGTTGGAACAACTGTCAGTACTGGAAATATTTATGGAACACTCGGAACTATTAGTAATCTTGTCGCTACAACTTCTTTCAGTACTGGAACTCTTGTTGGAACACTTGGAACTATTAGTAATTTTGTAGCAACAAGTATAACTGCAAGTAATTTAAGAGTTTCTGGAAATGTTAACGTTACTAATATTACCGCGACTACACTAAATGCTACAGGTGTAACAACTTCAAGTTTATTAGCTTCTAATTCTATATTAACCAATATATCTGTGACTAATATGAATAGTTCTACAAATACTATCGGAACTTTAAATGCCACAGGTATAACCACAGCAAGTTTATTAGCTACTAATTCTATATTAACCAACTTAACTACTACTAATGCTATATTTACAACTGGTCTTACAACTGTAACGTTATTAGCAACTACAAGTATTTCAACTGGGCTTCTTAATTCTACCAATACAACAGTTACAAATGCTGTTGCAACAACTTTAACTTCCGCAAATGCTATATTTACAACTGGTCTTACAACTGCAACGTTATTAGCAACTACAAGTATTTCTTCAGGTATACTTAATGCTACAAATACAACTATTACAAATGCTGTTGCAACAAATTTAAGTTCTGGAATAGCTATATTTACAACTGGTCTTACAACTGCAACGTTATTAGCAACTACAAGTATTTCAACTGGGCTTCTTAATTCTACCAATACAACTATTACAAATGCTGTTGCAACAAATTTAAGTTCTGGAATAGCTATATTTACAACTGGTCTTACAACTGCAACGTTATTAGCAACTACAAGTATTTCTTCAGGTATACTTAATGCTACAAATACAACAGTTACAAATGCTGTTCATACTACGTTAAGTTCCGGAAATGCTATATTTACAACTGGTCTTACAACTGCAACGTTATTAGCAACTACAAGTATTTCTTCAGGTATACTTAATGCTACAAATACAACTATTACAAATGCTGTTGCAACAAATTTAAGTTCTGGAATAGCTATATTTACAACTGGTCTTACAACTGCAACGTTATTAGCAACTACAAGTATTTCAACGGGGCTTCTTAATTCTACCAATACAACTATTACAAATGCTGTTGCAACAAATTTAAGTTCTGGAATAGCTATATTTACAACTGGTCTTACAACTGCAAATATTTTTGTAACTGGACCAAGTAATTTAAATGGTAATAGTAATACTCTTGGTTCTATTATTACAACTGGTGGTAATGTTGGTATAGGTTCCGTGACTCCAAGTTATAAACTAGATGTTAATGGTATTATTAGAAATAATACCGACATCATTATGAGTAGTGCTTCAAGAGCAACACTTTATAATGATTCTGGGGCTTTACAAATTCGTTCAGGAAGTACAAATATGTTACACTTGAATCAAGACAACTCTGGAAATATGTCATTGGCAATGGGTGGAGGTAGTGTGGGTATTGGTACCACTTCTCCTGGATATAAACTTCATGTAGTAGGTGATATATATGCATCGGGTGATATCACAGCATTTTCTGATATCCGTCTAAAGGAAAATATAGTACAATTAATAGGATGTTTAGATAAAATAGATAACATGAGAGGTGTATCTTTCAATCGAATTGATACTGGTACTAAACACATTGGATTAATTGCACAGGAAGTTGAATCACAATTCCCAGAATTAGTAGCAACAGATCAAAATACTGGTCTCAAGTCTGTTAATTACGGAAACGTAGTAGCTGTGTTATTGGAATGTATAAGAGAACTTAAGGGAGAATTCAATGAATTCAAAGCAAGGAAGTGATTACTTTATTGGCAAAAATATTATACTCCACTGCAAGATGTTTACCTACTAATTCTATATTAACCAACATAGAATTTGTAGTTGTTTATTGATCACAAAATACTCAATAAATTAAATTTAAAGTTTACTCGGAATGTAATAAGAAGCTTGAACAACTTTTCAAAAGTTTATTTTGAAATATTTTTTTAAATTGTTAACTTAATGGAATTTAATAAAGGTCAGAAAAAGGATTGCTTTGAATATTGTAAAATAAAAAAATTACAGTGCTTTCAACGAGATCTCAATTCTGCAGGAGCCAAGGTTCTTGTAGCTGATAGTTATGAAAATATATTCAATAAAATTAAAGCCGGTAATAATTCATTCTATGAATACTGGGATGCCTATCAACCTATCAAACTGTTTATAGATTACGACAATAAAGTTAAACCTATAGACCCAACTGACCTTAAGAAACGTCTCAAAGTTATTGATGAACAAAATAATCATAAAACTGACATCTTAAATATTATTAATGCAGTAAAACAACTTATACCTAATATAACCGGTGTACGTATTCTTAAATCTATTCCGAATATTGAGAAAAAAAGTTATCATATTATTTTCGATGGTATTCACTTTAGTAATAGAAGTATCATGAAAAAATTCGTTGAAGAACAACTTAGACAAAAATTTAAAGACCTCTTTGATAATAAAATTATCGATTTGAAAGTATACGGTGACCTTTGTTTTAGAACTGTGCTTTCAACTAAATTTGGTCAAAATAGACCACTTTATCTTATAGATACAGAAGCATTTTTAAATGAATTACACGAAAATGCTATTACTATTCAAGATACAACCTACGAACATTTTCTAAAAGCATGTATTACTCATGTAGACGAAGATTCTTTTTTATATGGTTATAAATCTGAAAAAAAGAAAAACAATTCTAAAAAAGTTCATCTTATGAATGAAGAAGATATTTATTCAGATAGAGAAGTAGTACGCAAGTACTTGGATATTCTTGATGGTGACCGGTATACTGATTATAACAAATGGTTAAATCTAGGGTTTATTCTGTTTAGTATCAATCATGATTTTATCGATTTATGGCATTATTTTTCGTCTAAATGGGAAAATTACGACGAAGATATATGTAATGCTAAATGGCATACATTTGCAAATAGTGAATATATTTATACTATCAATAACCTTATCCATTTAGCACAAATTGATAACCCAGATGATTATGAAGAATTAGCTAAGGAAATTCCTAACCATGACATTAAATATCTAAGACCTTTTGACAACGTCCTAAGTAAACTTATTTATAGACTTTATGGAGAAAAATTCGTATGTAGTAATCCTCAAAAAGATGAATGGTACTATTTCAATGGTATTCGATGGAAACGAGAAAATAAAAGTTTTAATCTCAGACATAAAATCACAAACGAAGTTTTTACCAAAATAGAAAACTATCGTAGACAATTAATTAAAGAAGGTGCCAGTGACGAAATCATCAGAAATTATCACAATATTCTACAAAAACTAGGAAGTGGTATTAAACTTAACTGTCTTGAAATAGAATTTTATAACGAAAATTTCTACAAAATCATCGACCAAGACAAAGACCTAATCGGATTTGAAAACGGTATCTTTGACCTTAATCTCATGGAATTCAGAAGTGGCTCATCTAGCGATTACGTCAGTTTATCAACTGGATATGACTATAAATATCATGACCCTGGTGATCCAGTTTATCAAGAACTTGTTACACTTATTTCCCAAATTCTACCTGAACCTGAAACACGACACTTTACTCTTAAATCACTTGCTAGTTGCCTTGATGGTCATAATCGTGATGAAAATTTTTATATTTGGAGTGGTAAAAATGCCTCAGGAGGTAATGGTAAAAGTACTATTACCGAATTATTAACAAAGGCCTTGGGCGAATACGCTATTGACAGTCCTGTAGCTCTTATTACAGGTAAACGTGAATCTGCAAATTCACCCAATAGTGCTCTGGCTGCTATTCGTAATAAACGTGTTGTTATCATGCAAGAACCTGCAAGTAATGACCAAATCCAAGCTGACGTCATGAAATCTCTTACTGGTGGTGACCGCGTCTCAACTCGTGAACTTAATAGCACACAAATAGAGTTCAAACCACATGCCAAATTCTTTTTAGCTGCTAATAGAATCCCAACTATGAGTGACATAGACGGGGGCGTAATTAGACGCTTAAAAATTACAGAATTTGTGTCTCGATTCGTTGAACAATTCAATGCTCAAGAAGTGGAGGACAAATATATGTATGAATTTAAAATCGACAAGGAACTCAAAAATAAACTAGAAACTTATAAAACAGTATTCATGTGTATTTTACTCGATTATTACCGTATTTATCGCGAAGAAGGTATAATACCACCAGACTCTGTTTTAAAAGTAACTAAAAAATACGAGAACAACAATAATAATATCAAGTCTTTTATTGACGAAAATATTGTTAAAGGTAAAAAATCAGATTTTATTACAAAAGATGAACTTAAAAATCTATATAAAGCTGACCGTTTACTTCAAACTTCTTTTAATAAATTTACAATCTTCTTAAATCAAATTGAAAATGCACTTTGTATTGAATTTAGACTTGATACCAAAAAGAAAATCCAGAAATTAGAAGGCTATCACATTCGACGTCCTGAAATGGATTCTGAAACAGAAGACGACGATGACCTTTAATTCGTTCAAAATCTTATTTAAAAATATAAATATTATATAAAGATATAACCACTTATAACATCAAAAAATGAATGAAGAAATCAAAGAAGATAATAATTGTATTGTTAAAGCATTTGAAAATAATCCTATAGCGATCTTACAAGAGAATATTAATAATAAAAAAGTGTATTGCTTTAAAGCAGCAGATATAGGTAAGGCGTTAAAATTAACAAACATTGCTGTTTCAATTCAGCATTACGACGAGGATGAGAAGGTCGTAAGGAAAGCTTACGACCCCCAAGGTACACTACAAGATACGGTTTTTTTAACAAGTCAAGGTGTTTATCGATTACTTTTAATTA
>Ga0208133_1000752_pt1 | contig 12100 bp, 24 predicted proteins | sample ColrivemetaGS535_FD_187595 | JGI IMG/M metagenome (GOLD analysis project Ga0208133, IMG submission 187595) | Estuarine microbial communities from the Columbia River estuary, USA - metaG S.535 (SPAdes) (version 2) | ecosystem: Environmental > Aquatic > Marine > Intertidal zone > Estuary | place... | reverse complement strand
TATTAACCAATACAATCACTTTATCCTACTTTCGTAGTTTATTTCACGACCATAGGCGGCCGTTGTTATACTATGTAGAACGAGTCTACTATGTATAATTATTTCAATAATTTAAAGAACTTTTGCGTTTGAATACCGAGTATCTTTCATCACCTATAAGTTTCAAACTTATTATAAAGATACGAAAAGTTTTTCAAACTTCCAAACTTTTTTTCAAAATGATTTAGTAGTTTCCGGCTTTAACACATAGTCGGTTTTATTACTATTGGCTTCAACCACCATCTCATTTTGTTAGAACAAATATACGAAAACATTTTCACATTTCCTAATTATTTGTAATATTTTTTTAGTAGCGGGTGAGGGATTCGAACCCACGACCTAAAGGTTATGAGCCTTCCGAGCTACCTCTGCTCTAACCCGCAATATAATTTTAAAGAACTTATGTTAGTATTTATATATATACAAATATACGGAAAAAAATCCGAAATACCAAACATTTTTTTGTGGAGGTGAAGGGATTCGAACCCTTGTCCAAATACGGATTTAATAAACATCATTCACAAGCTTAGTTAGTTTTTCTTAACTAACAAAATATGAAGTTTGATATATGTGGGAATCATACTTCCAAATTACCTGGTTGTGGAATTATTTTATAGTGGCTCCACCCTAAGACCCCCTTTATAGCTACTTCTGTTACTAAGCGTATGTAGTCCGGCTCTATTGTTTTGATTAGGCTGCTACAGCGTAATCAGCACCTACGAAAGACATTACATCTTCGAAGGTCATTGTAGATAATTCTACGTCGTTTATTGTTCGATAGGTATTTAAGGATTTCCATCTAACCCTGCTTGCAACTTACCAACTCATCGTACCTGTCAAAACCAGGCACCCCCATATTTACTTAGAGAAATACTTTTCAATTGCTTCCAATCTATCATCTGCATCTATCAACATATGAAGAGCATCCTCTGCATTACTGTAGAAATCTTTTGTAGAGTGGTCACCAATACCTACACCTTTATTTCCTAAAAGGTCTAATGTAAGTAATGCTTTAGCTCTATCTGCTTCAGCTGAGGTTTTTAGCATTAAAATCAATTTTTCGTTCATATAGTTTATTTATTTTATAATATTTGCGTTTTTTAACATCAATTGTGTGGTTATCCACTTCTTACCAATTGCGTTATTAATACCAGAACTTACAAACATATCAACATGCTTTTTACAATCGCTAGATACATTATTTCCATTCTTACTATTATCTACAATACGAAAATTAGCTGATGAAAACATTGTTTGAAATTTACCTAAATTATTTTGGCATTCTTTCCAACTTGGTATTAATAGATTATCTGGTAAACGTCTACTATCTCTCATAGAGTTTCTATATTGAGCAACTTCCAATGAAGTGTTTACGAATACCATAAATGTATCATACCCCAATGCTTCGGCTTCTCGCTTTTGTCTTTGAATTTTAGCTACATCATCTCCCGTGCCATCTATAATCATACCCAATCTACCAGCCTCATAGAATCCTTTTATTTTTGCCGTAGTTTTCTTAGATAATTCTCTAACACCATTTGGGTCTTCTGTTATTTGTTTCCAAAGTGCAGGCTCTTCTTTTTCTATTCTAGCTAATTCCTTACCATCAATGCCACTCTTTTTTAATTGAGCTTCAAATGCGGTATCCGAATTTACAATCTTTAATCCGGCAGCATTTACTCTAGTGAATCCACTACCTAATCCAAATATTTCTTCAGTTACCTTAGATTTACCACTACCAGGCCCACCTGCCATAAATATACATTTCAGAATACCTGGATCATATACACCTTCATTCAATAAATCTGCCAATCGTATCATTATAATTTTTTTCTTAATTCTTTAATAAATGATTCATAGTTGTGAGAACCATATTCATCCTTTAATACTTTTCCTACTGCATGAGCAAAATCAACATATGACATTGAATCATCTATTCTGGATATTGCTCTATTTATTTCAGATGCCAATTTATCAGATTGAGCTGATTCTTTAATCATATCTTTTAACTTTATCATAATGTAATTTTTTTATCTATGTCGTATTTTTTATAAAAGTTATTAATAATGTTTACTAAATCATCTATCATTCTTCTATGTTTCTTTTGAGAATCAATATCTCCTGCTGCAAAATCCGTCTTTGTTAATATAGTAGATACTATTTCTCTAGCACGCATACCTTGTACTGAAAACTTTTCATTCATTTCTTTATTTTCCTTATACAATATATCTTTTAACTTTATCATTAGTTTGAAAGTTTAATATAAATATAAGATAAATATTATTAGCAGTTAAAAGGGGGAACATTTCTGCTCCCCTTTCACTTTGATTAAGCTACTGCTTCTTTTGTAACTAACTTTTGAAAATCTTCGCTTCCCATATTTAGCTTTTTGTTATTAAGTGTTTTAGATGTAATTACCAAATTATGGTATTCGGTTACACCACCTTTTTTAATACCCCAGCTTCTCGGTATTTTATGGTCACCTGCTATATTTTTAATATCAAGTGCTGTATTGGTATAATAACATTTTCTACCTTGCTCTTCCCATTTCTGAATAATCTGAGCTTTTGAGAAGTCTCTACTATCCAATTCAACTATTCCAAAAGAATCTTTATCCAATTTTACCTCTTTATCTAATACATAGGTTATAGTACCAATTGCTTTTGCATTCTTGCCACCAAATAGTTTATTGAATGGCTCCATCTGCTCATTATCAGTACCCCACATTTTCTCCTTCATATATGGCTTTTTGGTAGTATTACTCCACTTATCATATACTTCAAAAAACTTTGAAACATATGTTGGTACATCTAAAGAACCATATTTGTTTTTCAATTCATAACCATATAAAATTAGTATTTGAGAAAACATAGGTACTAACTTATATTTTAAATTATTTGGTACAGATTTAATTGTATCCGTAGCAAATTTCATAAGTGGTTCAATTACAATTTCTCTAAATTCTTCAAATTGAGCTTCGGTTGATAACTTATTTCCTGCAGCCTGTACATACTCAATCCAATCTGTATGTATCTTTTGGGTAATTCCTTTACGATACCCATTGTTTTGGAGATAGATTAACTCCGATAGCCACTCATCAACTTCCATTCTTTGCTTTAATGTAAACCCCTCTGAAAAATGTTTGAGTACTACTTTATTAGATTTAGAAGATTTAATTCTCTCAAACAAATCAACATCATCAAAACGGGCAGTATTACGAATCCAAGCGGATAATTCACCACGAACTGCATTACGAATTTCCTGTGGCTTCATCGCATTTGTATTATTCAATACATTAATAAACAAATCAGCTGTTTGTTCATCTGTTAAATTCTCATACCAAAGACAAGAAATCCGTGTTTCCAAAATTTTCATATGGATAGCTGGAAAGTCTTGCTTTATACGTTGAAAAGAATACCCTCTCAAATCAATACCATTACCAAAGTTAAAATCGCTAGTATTTGGTAGTGAAAACTCGCCATTTATAAAACTGATAGGCGCACTAACACGTTGCTGTCCATCAATAAGTTCAAATCTGAATGATTTCCCAGCTTTGATTACTCTGATATGAATTTGTGGAATTCTCCTAAACCCATTACCAATAATTGTCTTAATGATTGCCTGTTTCCAAGCTAGTGATGCTACCTTCTCTCTTTGGTACTCTCTCGCACCAGTTTCGAGTGTAAACTTTGTTGGGGAAGTCAGATAATCAATACTGATGTTCCCGTCATAGGCCATAGCCTTTTTTGTTTTGCCGAAAAATGAATCGGCTTGTTCGCATAATACGAACTCGTCTAAATTAGTCATAAATTTTAATTTTGATACCAGCTTAACCTCTAATTTTAAATTTTTGGGTTTTTAGTTGATATCGGTTAATAATAAAACAAATATACAAATAATATTTGGATTTACCAAATATTTTTATAATCCTACTTCTTCCCAATTAGAATCATTAAATCCGGCATCTCTTTTAACCGATACCGATAATGCTCTATTGCGTTCTTCATCCTTTGATGAGTTGTTGTTGATTAGAATACGTTCCTCTCTACCAATACCCATTACCATTTGATGGCATTGAAATCCTGCGTTTCCTAATTGTCTAATAGTTAATCCTCTTAAAGATTCAGGTCTTGCAGTAGTAATTACGATATGATGGCCGGCTTCAATCCACTTTCTAAACTTCTCTATCGCACCCGGAAGTACTTCAAAGTTGTTTTCATTTAGTTCATTGAAATCCACTTGTCTCAAAAGAGTCCCGTCGATATCACAAAAGATAGTTTTTACATTTTTCTCACTCATAACTCATTACGTTTTTATTGACAACAAATATACATAATATATCTGATATATCAAAGCTTTATTTAAATTATCTTACCAAGAAGATGAATAATAATAATCACCATTCTCATCTTCCAATGCTTCTTTTAAGATATCGATTGTATTATCAATACCACTAAAGTACCATTCATCATAGTCAGTTCCACCAAAGAAGAACCCACTAGCGCCAGGCAATAATGTATCTGCTAATGAATTATCAGCTTTAACTTTCTGGCACAATTCCAATAAAGTTTTTAGTGCCTCTCTATCCACATAGTAATCACCACAATCATCGATACCTTTTTGTACATTCTCAACGAACCAACGATGGATTTGATTTTGCTTACGCCAATATCCAGCTTCTTCGATAATATATTTAACCTTTTTAGGGTTAATATTTGTAGGTTCACCACCTCTCGTAACTTCTACATTGTATTGCTTATCAGCATCAATGTGTTCCCATTGTCTAACGTAACTACGTTTGTCTAAATACATGTCTAATCCCATAATTTTAAGTTTTAAAGTTTATATAATTAATTTTTAATATTCATCTTCAGTATCTTCCTCATCATCGTAATCCGTTTCATCATAGAAATAACCCTGATAATCACAGCTATCCGGTCCAGCCATTTCATACACCCAACCATCAGCTAATTCAATTAAGTTAGGATAGTAAACACCTTCAGTACCTACACCACTACCATTATCTTTGAATGCTAAACTGATACCAAACCCTCTGGCTTCATCCGTATATTCCTCTGTACCTTTCTCATACCTTTCAGAAACGAATCCGTTTATTTCGGCAAGTAACTCATAATAATCCTTACCACCAAATCGACCATAACCTTCATAGCTATCTTCGGTAAATACATTACCGGCATTATCAATCATTTGTACTCTGAACGTTTTTACATTAGAGTATGTATTAGAGATACTTCTATCAGTATCTTGTGTTTTCCAACTAAAAAATCCCATAGTTTTAAATTTTAAATTTTAATATTCGGTTAAATAACAATTCTTACTACACATTGCCAATAAGAAAATGTTGTTTCTACAATCGGTATCTGCTCTACTAAGTGCCAGATATAAGTCGTTAGCAACTACGGCTTCAACGAAACCACCACCTGCGTAAGAACTCTTATCACGTGTACACATAATAGAAACCATAATATCGAAAATGTGTTCACTTACATTTGTGAATCCCCATTCAATAGCAAACTTAGTTGCTCTTTCATAACATTGCTCTCTGATATCCATATCTTTTAAATTTTAAGTTTTAAATTAATTACCAACACATCATATTACCGGCAGTATCCCAACTCTTAGCACCACTAGCGGTAGCTTTATGTAGGGTATTGTAATTCACATCTAAGTTTGAATTACCGAACTGGCGTTTAAGTTCCGATTTGAACTCCGTAAGGTTCTTAGCCCAAATATCATTGAACCCACCACTTACCCAATTGAATTGGTAGCGATATTGTCCTTTTGAATTCTTTAACAAATTTTCACGTTTTAATGACTTTCTCATATTTTTAGATTTTAAGGTTTAACAAATTATAAACAAGCGATTGCTTTAGAAATAGTTGAATCTGAATATCCGTATGTTTTAGCTTTCTCAATTGCTTTCTCCAATGATAACACACCAAACACATACTCACCAGCGATTAAGCCTTTAAGAGTTTTGATTGCCGATGGCCAACTTCCGTGAGGAGCTTTGTTTTCAACATGCAAATACTTTGTACCAAAATCTAACTTAGTACCATTATCCGATTTGCCAGGCTCACCATACTCATATGATTCACTCCAACCATCGTAACGTCCACCACACATCTGTCTAACAAATGAATTGATTTCGTTCCACTCTTTGGATTCTATATCCAAATCAGAACCATCGGGGTTACATACATTAACAGTAGCTGAATTACCATTAGCGAAAGTTTCAGATGAACCCCACACTAACAAATGTGGGTACTTAGCTTTCATAAATTGTTTAGCGATTGCGGGACACTCTTTACGACCGATTGAGATATAGGGATTTTCTAATGTCTTTCCCCAATAATCGGTAGTTCTTAAACACTCAGCGGGTAGTTCAAAATTAACTCCACACCATACAAATTTCATTTTAGTTTTCATATCTCTCATTTTTTATTACATAGTAAATATACGAAATAAATTTGGAATTGCCAAATATTTTACAGAGTATTTTTAATATTTTTTATATGTTTACACTCTTTTCCTCTACCCCACCCATATGCCGGGCAACTACAATTCCAATTTCCACCATCATTTAATACATTATATACATTACCTCTACTACCATCTACTTTATATGCTTTTCTAATATAAACTTTTTTAGGTGCACGTCTTGCAATGGATGTACCATATGTAACTTTACGCCACATCTTATTAAGTTCCGCCCATTCGTATTTCCTATCTACCTTAACCCATCCCAATTTAGAATCGGTAGTTGCTATATACCATTGACCATCGACTACTGATTGAAAAGAAACTGGCGGTAATAATGAATTTATAATCATAGTTTTATATTTTATACCATTGGAAACCCAGCGGCTGAATTTGTTGTTGATTTTTTCCAAGGTGGATTAGCTGCGAGAGCATCAATTGATGAACCCATCGGGCGTTTAATAACTACCGAACTACCACTAGCTGCCGTAGCGAACCTACCATAACTCTTTACTGAATTAGATGGTTGTCCAATTGAATCCCAAGCAGATTCCCACTTAACAGGCAATATACCATCTCTAACAGTAATTTCACAAATGGCAGTAGGTGAAAATCCTACGATATCCTTTCTATCAACTTTACGGAAAATGTTTTTACGATTAACCTTATCAACTTCTATAAATGTAATTGAACGGGCTTTAACCATACATGCTTTTAATTCCTTAGTTCCCTTTTTACCATCAAGGGAAACGTGTAGTTTACAAATTAAACCTTTGTAAAAGGATTCGGGTAATTGAATTGCTTTCATATTTTTATCTATAAAGTGTTACAAAATGTCCAAAATGTTTATCAAAAGTATTCACTAAACTTTCATAATCCCCATCCATCATTTCTTTCTGAATAGCTTTGCCATCCAATCCCAATTGTTTGGCCAAATTATTAGCCGTAGCAATCAATACAAATGCGTTACCATCCGGTCCCGTCAAATCAATTTCAATTCCTAACTTTTGTTTTTTACTTTTTATCATAACTTAATTTTTAACGATTAATAAAAGAAACTATTCCAAGCAATCCAATTAGGTACTTTGTACTTAACTCCAACAAACTCCGGCTTAGGGAACTTATCGTATGGCGATGGAACTGATTCAAATATACAATTTGATTTTCCTACACTTACCAATCTTGCTCTACAAGTTGGCGATTGATTTTGGGAAACATCTTTCCCGATAACCGATTTTAATTCTTCTATTTTGTTCATAACTCTTAATTTAAAGATTAAAGATATTCTGGACCATAAACACCGAAACGAGCACTACCATCAATGATGTTACCTCTAGCGTGCTTTGCCGGAGCTTTCCACGTTGCTGCTTTTAACAAGTCACCTTTCTTAATCGGTGAACCTTTTAATACATCATCAACTCTACTGATGAATCCCCAACAACCTGTACCCTGCCATAATCGGATAAATTTGTTACCGATTTCAACAGTCAGTTCTTTGTATTGATTCGGCATATCAGCTTTTTCGTAATACTCTTTACGTTCAGCGTTTACCTTATCTAAGAAGTTTTTAACGATTGGATTAGCCTCTAAATAATCGATGGCTTTTTGATTTGTAGTTCTCATAACTTATTTGATTTGATTAATAATGTCTCTCATTTACTTAGTAAATATACGAAATATTCCCGATATAGCAATGACTTTTTTCAATTATTTTTTGGAAATATCAAAATATTTTTATAGTGTAGTTAGATATAAGGGGGTCTAAAACGTACAGAAACACCCTAAAATCCCCCTCAAATGCCCCAATCAGGTCCTAAATCCATCCGATATATTATAGCGGTTTATATACATAACCCGTTGAAAACCAATAGGTTATAACTCATTGATAATCAACTGGTTATAACCTATTTAACTTTTAGTTATGTTTCATTCCTTTACATACGCCATATCCCTGCCTTTGGGATAATTTATATAATCGTTGGGCATCTTCCATCGGCATTATCTGAATTTCGTTACCCGTTTTATGATTCGTAATTGGAACTCCTCCTACTTTTTGTGTAGTGGAACAATTAACACAACTACGATAACCATATTTAGTAAAACGCAATAATGGCATATGCCCATTACATTTTACACATTGTATCATTTCTATTACTTTCATAAATTAAATTTTAGTAATCTTTTTCTACCCAATTATGTAATCCAGCTACCTTTACCACATACTTACCATTTGCTTTTTTATGCAAATAACGGCGAGTAAGTCGATTCTTATAAGGTACAACCAAACTTATTAGTATATGTGAGAAACTATTCGAACCAAATGTGATTCTATAAAAATTCTGCATTTCAGTATAAGTGGCTTCACCCTTAAATTCTACATAATCTAAGATAGATTGAGTAACACCTTTAGGTTTATATCCGGCATCTTCATCAGCTTCTTCGTTACTTACAATATGTGAATTACGATATCGTTCTTCATCTTGCTGCAGTGCAGCAATAAAATTTTGAAGCACACTATCATCACTTCTTTTAATATCTTCTTTTGGTGGTATAGTAAGATAATTTCCATCATCATCTATTGCCAATCGTTTATCCAATTCATCCCTTAATTTAACTGCTAATGTATCAGCTACCGTTGTACCTAACAATTGACCATATTTACGAGCTATATCTATACAATAGATTAACTCATTTAATTCTCTAATACTTAAATTCATAGTTTATTATTTTATTGTGTGATAAATAGTTTCTCCGTTACTGAATCTGGCAGTAACTCCTAATGGTTGTGAATATTGCTCAAAGATATCTTCGATGAACTCTATATAATCATTAGCGATTACACTCACTCTAGCATCATCAGCGTATGCATCATCTTCGTATCCATTAACATACAAACGAATGTGCCAATCTAAATTACATCCTTCATAGTAACCACTACGAATAACGGGTGTGATATATATTTCAACCTCATTATCTTCGATAGTAAGTGAATTACTGAATGAACCTAATGATTTGGATGGAAACGAACGTAACTCATTCGGGTCACTTTTACCATAATCGGAATAATCGGAATGTTTACTGAATTCTGATTCTAAATTGACTACTAAATCACTATAATCCCATTCATCTTCTAATTGAACGGCGAATATGTTAGTAGCATTTACATTGTGGAAATTTGAAGTAGCCATAGTTATTTGGTTTTAGATTTGATTGAATAAAATTTGTTGGTTTCGGCTTTAGCCTTTGTAAGTTTCTTTTTAAATTCAGCTTTCTTACCGCTGAATAACAATTCTAATGATTCCATCATTAAAATACGATGTTTAGGTAATTTACTCATATGTTTAGTTTAACCATAAATTGTAAATATAATCATAACCCACATTCAAAGTCTCTGCCAGTTTTTCAAACAATCGTTCTCTAACAATACTATCACTAACACCAATGTATTGGTAGATATCACCATCAACAATCAGTTGATTTAACAAACCAGGAAACGTTGGCGTTTCGTTAAGTTCTAATCCCAATTCATCGGTTGGGTAAGCCTCTAAATAAAATTCTCTAATTTTCATATGTTTTAAGTTTTAAGTTTAATAATTACAATCCCTGCTCTCTACGAAGGTCATATTCTTCCTTCTCAATTTCCGAATACTCAACCACTTTTAAGTAGGGTTTGAAATCGGTCATATAATAACCATTAAGATTAGCCAAACTAATCATTGAATCAACGAATGATTTACGAACGTAAGTCATATCGGATGAACCAAATCCCTGGTCTTCGGGCCAATCTGAATAATCATCAGCTACATCATTCAACGCCTCATATACGGCATCTGAATAAGTGATAACTCTTTTAGTAAAACGTCCCTCAACAGGGAAAGCGTTTCTAACTACATCGAACCCTTCTACTAAGGAAGCGGTTGCTAATACTGAATTAAGATTAAATGGTAAACTCATAGTTTTATATTTTAAGGTTGATTATTTAACAATTTTTGCGTGACCATTAGAATCGGTATTCAATACAAACCAACTCCAATCTTCATTACTAATGAATCGATTCCAATTAGAACCTTTAACTAAATCTTTACCTTCATAACGAATGATTCCGATTTCTTTAAGATTACGTTTTAAACAATTGTAATATCCATTAACACTTTTATCAGTAATACCTTCTGAAGTAAACATTAAACGAACAACATTCGCCCAACTTTTATCAACTCCATTCATTGGGGTTTCTATTAACTGAATAAGGGATGGGGTTACTCTACATAACATCATTTTGATTCTCCAATCGTAACCGATTTTTTGGGAAATCATTTCATTTGATACTTTCATTTTTGATTGATTTAGATTATTAATGTCTCTCATTTACTTAGTAAAGATACGCAAAAAGATTGGATTGCACAAGTCTTTTATAAAAAAAGTTTGGTAAATTCAAAAATATTTTATAGAACATCAACCCGTTACATATAGAAAAAACCATAATATGGGGCAAAAAAATAACCCATTGGTTATCAATGAGTTATAATATGTTCTAAATCAATGGGTTAGCGAGATACCTTATTTCCAATGGTTATTATCCCTTTCCCACCAAAAAGTAAGGTCTTGGATTGTATCATCATAGTAGTCGCCCACAAAATCGGATTTGAACTTACTTCCCAAATTCTCATATAGAGCTAGGGTAATTATCTTTTGGTCGTATCCTAAGTATTTTCTCATCCAATCAATAACGTATGTAAAGTTCCCTCCCCTTATTACCCCAGCTTCCACCAATATAGGGGTCTTATACCTAAGTGTGTGTTTATGGGTTTGAAAGGCAGTTCTCATTTCAAATAGGTAGTTATCATCCCATTGTTCATCAGGGTATGGTACATCGATTCCGAATCCATCACATATCTCACCATCGTATGAAAGGTGATGTCTTAGGATTTGGCCAACGATAGCCGAATAATCCGTAGATACCGTTACAATTGTAGAATTAAAGGAATTCCATCCGGCTTCTAATAACTCATCCCCCAATATATCAATTAATCGAAACTCTTCTTCTTTACTTACAAACTTGATTGGTCTCATACTATCCTATTGGTTTCGTTCTAAAATACATTGCCAACACATCCCATCGGCTCCTATTACGGAAGCGCATTTGGGGCAAATATCTCCTTCTTGCATAACTATCAAAATTTTTGGGTTTACGACTTCGTTACCCCAGCCCCTTCCCATTTTCCGGCACCTGCTGAAACGAAACCTTCACCATTTCTATCTAACATAATCCAATTAGCTGATTCCAACTGAAACCAACTATCTAATTCTTCTAATACTTCATCTGCCGTAAAACACGAACAACTATATAAATCAAACTGAAACATTGATGGGCTTTGTGCATCCCAAACGTGTATCGATGAATGCGATGTTGCCAATGTTACTGTTCCCGTTATTCCTTCATTACCTTCCTCATTCACATACACCGATGTGGGGCCGGCAACTACTACCATTCTAACTTTATTTACTAAACTTTTAAAAAATTCATTCAAACGAGCTTCTTCTTTTGGTGGGTTGCTCATAT
>Ga0208133_1000750_pt1 | contig 12106 bp, 23 predicted proteins | sample ColrivemetaGS535_FD_187595 | JGI IMG/M metagenome (GOLD analysis project Ga0208133, IMG submission 187595) | Estuarine microbial communities from the Columbia River estuary, USA - metaG S.535 (SPAdes) (version 2) | ecosystem: Environmental > Aquatic > Marine > Intertidal zone > Estuary | place... | reverse complement strand
GCATTGTTATGTAGAAACAGAAGGCATACATGTCTAAGAGAGAAGAAATCCAGCAAGAAGCCCTTGATATAGCTATTAAACGCAAACGTTGTGGTTTAGCTATATCAATGGGTGTTGGTAAAACCTTAATAGGTTTGAAATATATAGATAAACTCAGAGAAGCTAACATGCATCTTAGAACATTAGTAGTAGCACCTAAGCTATCTATATTTGAGTCTTGGAAAGATGACGGAATTAAGTTTGGTATATCAGGAGCTAATATAGACTTTACAACCTATCTATCTCTTAATAAACTAGATCCAAATAATTATGATGTATTAGTACTTGACGAATGTCATAGTTTACTATCTAGTCATAGTAAGTTCCTTAGTCTCTTCAAAGGTAGAATATTAGGATTAACTGGCACGCCTCCTAGGCATAGCTCTAGTGAAAAAGGTATGATAGTAAATCATTACTGTCCAATTATATTCAAGTATATTACTGACGATGCAATAGATGATGATATTCTTAACGACTATAGAATTATAGTACATAAGATGCCATTGTCTTTACACAACGTAATACCTGTTAAGATGAAAGATAAAGAATTCTTTACATCTGAACGTAAGAACTATGAGTATTGGACTAAAAGATTGATGGAAGCACAGTCTAAAAAGCAAGAGCAGATAGCTTCTGTAATGAGAATGCGTACCTTAATGGATTTTGAAACAAAAGAAAAATATGCTAAATATCTACTCAATGAGATAGAAGATAAGTGTATTGTATTTTGTAATACGCAGCTACAAGCAGATAGAATATGCAAAGACTCTTATCATTCTAGTAATCCTGATGCAGAAGAAAATCTTCTCAGATTTAAGAACGATGATATAGATCAACTTTCTTGTGTTCTACAGCTTAATGAAGGTATAAACATACCTAATCTTAGAGCTGGTATTATTATGCATGCATACGGTAACGAGCGTAAAAGCAACCAGCGTATTGGTAGACTATTACGTTTGAATCCTGATGATACAGCTATTATACATATACTGTGTTATAAAGGAACCGTAGATGAAAGATGGGTTACCGAAGCTTTAAAAGATCTAGACTCAAGTAAAATAACATTTCATGATGTAGAAACTTAAAATTTATGAGTATTCACTTTACAGGTAAGTATATAAAAAAAGATGGGAAACTAGAGTTTTCTAGTTTAGCCCAATCAAAACAGTTTGAAGTGTTCTGTGGTCATATACCTAATGGTCAAATCGTAGAAGTGTTCTACGAAATGACACATGATGACGGTACGCTTCCTCAACTTGCAAAACTACATGTTATTATAAAACATCTATGTATGCATATTGGTGAAACTGTAGAGAATATGAAAATATTAGTAAAAGACCGAGCTGGATTATGTATTGCACGTAACGTAGCAGGTAAAGAATATTTTCTAGCAAAAAGTTTTGCAGATTGTTCTAAAGACGAGCTATCATTAGCTATACAAGCAGCTATGGAAATTGGAGAAGATGTTGGATTTATTGTAAATTAATATCTTCATCTTCTACATCCTTCTCATACGTATGACCTGAATTCACAGCCTCAGTTTCAATTGTTCTAAGTAATGTATTAATAACTAAAAGATTTTCCATCCAAGGTTCAGGAAGCTCTTCAAGAGTAGCATCTTGGATTGCTTTTTTATAGTCTTCAATTTCTTCCTCTGATTTATCAGAGATAAGTTGGACTAAAACTTTTTGGACTTTCTGTAGAAATGCTGATCCTATACTAATAGTGATAACAGCATCATTTTTAATCATTGTAACTTTAGACATAACTTGGGTTTTTGAGTATCAAATATACAAAAATTATGGAACAAACTATAAATCTGGTAGAAATTAAAGAAAAACTTATAGAAAAGCTTAAGCCATCAGGCTGGGCTAATAAACTTAAAGGTTTTATACAGAGCTCAGACTTTAATAAAATCTTAGAAACTCTTTATAATGAAAGAGAAGATGGTAAAAGATTCACGCCTCCTTTAAAAGATGTATTTAAAGCTTTTGAAGAGTGTCCAGAAAAGGATCTTAAAATAGTATTTATTGGACAAGATCCATATCCACAACTTGGCGTAGCCGATGGTATGGCATTTTCTTGTGGTGTAACAATGAAACCTCAACCAAGTCTTCGTAACATGTTTGAGGCTATAGAGGAAACTGTCTATCAAGGCTTTCCAACTTATCAAGATCCTAATCTAACAAGATGGGCTAATCAAGGAGTGTTATTACTTAACACCGCTTTAACTTGTCAAGTGGACAAGATTGGTAGTCACTATAATATATGGAATGAGTTTGTGATGTATGTCTTTGACATGCTAAACTTTACTAACTCAGGTCTTATATTTGTACTACTAGGAGCTAAGGCTCAAGAACTAGAATCTATAATTGGTCCTAATCATTATATTCTTAAAGCATCCCATCCTGCATCTGCAGCTTATACAAAAACAACATGGGATTGTAAGAATATATTCTTAAGAGCTAATGAGATTATAGAAGCTAACAATGGTAAAACTCACACAATTAACTGGTAAAAAACAAAAAAACAATTTAACATGGCTATTCAAAAAGAAGAAGTATCTATTGATGTTCAAGACATTGTAGAATTATTACACAGTGGTTACACTTGGTATAAAAAGGATGATTTAGGCTACGGCTCCATCCAAGAAAAGTATAATGCATTAGATATGCATATAAAAGTTATTCAGAAACATCCTGAGTTACAAAATGTAGACACAATTGCAAGAGTTTTCGTAATAACAAATAATAGTAAACCATCAAATGCCAATACTAGACAAACCACCGGTACCGCTGACACAACCCCTATTAGTGAAACTTTGGGAGAAGTACCAACAAGAAGCCAAGACAGATTTAACCTCAGCAAGTCAGTACATACAAATGATGAGAGTAGTGTCTCAAACCTATCTGAAAAATCAGATGAACTCGCAGCCTTTGCAAACCTCTAGTAATCAACCCACAAAACAACATAACATGTCAAAAGTAAAATCAATTACAAAAAGAACAACACAGGAAAATCGTACTATTGAAACCTCACTAATTAATAAAGAAGAGGTATTTAAAATGCTAGCATTAGCAGAATCTACTGGACTACCATGTCTACTAGTAGGTGAACCAGGTGTTGCAAAAACAAAAACTGTATTAGACTACGCTAAAGCGTGGCTTAATAAAGATGGTAAGATGACAGCTCAAGATTTTGCTAATAAGATTTACATCTTAGAAACAGATGAAGGTACTAAAGCATCAGAGATCAAGGGTATGCCTGACCTAGGTAAGTTATTTACCGATAATATTTATGATCTTAATACACCAATTGCGGATGCAGAGATTGTAATCATTAACGAGGTAGATAAAGCTAGCTCAGCAATACGTAACGCTATGTTAGGTGTAATGAATGAGAAGTTCTTATTCAACGGTAAGCAAAAGATTCCATGTAAGTGGAAGCTATTCATTGCAACATGTAATGAAATCCCTAAAGAAGAGGCAAACTCTCCATTCTGGGATCGTTTCATGTTGAAGATGACGGTAAACCGTGTATCTGCAGGTGAGCTTGTTAAGTATTATACTAAAGGTGCAAGAGACTATCGTGAGAAGTTCACTATTGGTATTCCTACTAGTCAAGAAATTGACTCTTTAGAAGTACCAGTTAACAAACTAGAGAAATATCTTGAGGTTGGTTACCAGCACAGTTCAGATCGTACGTTAACTTTCGTACCTAAACTAACTAAAGCGGTAAGCTACATTTGGGATATTAGCTTGGATAAATCACTTGTAAAAACTGCACAAATTATGATTGGACAATCAGCAGGTTCTGAATTACAGAACAAACTTATGAGTCCAGAAGTAAAAGCAGTGATGTCTAAAGTAGAAATGCTTCACAGCTACAACAGCAACGAACAACTTGAACTTGCTGTAGCAGAAATTGAAAGCTTAGTAAATACATATACAACTAGAGGAATCATGGATCAAACCCAAGTGGAAGAGATTGAGATTTCTATGCAGTATATTATTCAGAATCATCCTGCTCGTAAGGATTACCAAACTTCAGAAGAATTTGATAATCTAGTACAAGAAGCTGATGCTCAAACTATGCAAGCTACAAACCCTTTCTAAGTAGAGGTCCACAAAATAAAGTAACCTTTGGAGAATTACAGGCGGCCTTTGGGTCATCTGTAATTTCTCTTCAGGATCTCCTTAAACAATTTAAAGAAGGTAATAATGGCTAACGCAAAACAATACAAGAATGTATATACAATTCTTGAAAAAGTAAAGAAAGGTGAGATACAGTCTCACTATAATAATGAAGACGGAGGTCTATTTAGCAAACTAAACTTCTATAAGAAGGCAGATTTAATCAAACCTTATGTGCATTATATTGATGAACGTAAGATAGATAATATTGTAGGTTCTCAAGTAAGAGCGTATTCAAATAATCAAAAGAAGATACAAGAAGAGTATAATAACTTTTCCAAGACTGCTGCTTTTGCTAGAATACCTGATGATAAAAAGCCTGATTACGCTGCATTTGCTTCTAAACTTTCTGAAAACTACAATAAGTTTCCATCACATCTTAAGTATGATGTATTTAAGATGTATTACAACAAGATGGAGAAGTTGGAGTTTGAAGAAAGAGATGATAAAAACTATACAAAATATAAGTTTTTAGAAAAAGCCAGTAACCCTGTAGGTAAAATCATGACCGAGAATGCTAACTTTAAGTCTAGTATATTCACTCGTAATATGATGATGTACTATCTTTTACAACTCACTCAAATGGAGTATGTAGACCCAGATAGTAAAAATGATATAGAGAAAGGATTAAATGGTAACTCTGACTTTGATAATGATGGCGTAGATAAAGCTTTAGATAAATTGTTCAATGGTCAAACATCTAAGAACATGTTGGAGAGAATGATGAAAGATGCTCAAGAAACATGTAAGATGATGGATGATAATCTAGAACAAGATGTTCAAGAGAAACTATTCCAGGATGCTAACACTGCACAAGGTGGTGAAGAAGCAGCAAAGGTGAGCCCTGACTATATGAGAAAGGTTGAAGCACGTCTAGCTAAGATTAAACTATCTACAGGTTCACTAAAAGAGAAAATTAAAAAACTTCTTGATAAGTCTGCATCATATTTTTCATCTAGACAGATTGTAAAGTATGATGACTTATTCAATGCTGATAATATATCAGGACTTGAAGACTACATATTTTTACATCCTAGATTACGTAAAGTATTTGCTGAAGACCTAATGGTCAAAGAAACAAAATCAGTAGGTAAGATAGATGTGTATGTAGATATATCAGGATCAATGAGCTCAACCTGCGGTGTACAAGATGTAGATGGTAATAATATCAGCAAAATAGACTTTTCTAAGTCTCTATTAGCTAAGCTAAAAGAAATGAATATGCTTAATGACATCTATTTATTTGATACCCGCTTGGTAAAATCAAAGAATGACTTAGTAAGTATATCTATGATTGATACTTGTGGCGGTACTAATATTGATGTAGCTATCAATTCTATAGTAAAGAATGATATGAATGCATTAGTTATTACCGATGCAGAAGACAGATGTCACGTCTATTCAGAGAAGGCTTTCTTTATAGGAGTAGAAGGATCAAGCTTTAATCACTTTGATTCTGATGTTATAGAGAAATATTCTAACCGAAATCAGGTTGTAGTATTTAACGGTACTAGAATTGATAAAGTGAACACAGATGGATATATTATGAGTTAAACCCCCAAAGTACAACATTGGTATGTCAGGACTAGTAATGCTAGTCTTGACTCCTCTGTTGGATTTAAAACATTAAAATATAGATAAAAAACCAGCATGCCCTACTAAGAGCATGCCGGAAAAACATAAACCAAACAAAATATTTTTTAAGTTTTTAATCTATTAGAGTATTTGGATAGAGCCCAATACAATAGCCAAAAACCCCCTGATAAGCAGTAGAATATAATATCTGTAGCCCAGAAGTTCCCAGTAATGTTTAAGAGCGTCTTGAATAAAAGATCGTATCCTAACGGTAGAAAGAACATGGCTAATATTAAACTTATATCTCTTAAAGAGTTTACTCTTTTTAATGTCATTCTTTTGTTCATCAGAGTTCATAAGAGTTAAATAAGTTAAACAATATTTTTATCTTCCTTGTCCTCTATACTTACTAACCTTTTTAGCTTTAGGTCCAGTAGACTTAGCATATTTACCGTTTCTACGTTTACCAAACGTAATTTTCATGGAGGTAGATCCTCCTTTAGCTTTTGCCATATTCTTATAGTTTAATACCTATTCCAAAAAACTTAGTATCTACGCCTGCTATAGTTAAAAGATTATATCCAAAACTAACTCTTTTATAATCACATCTTATAACAAAACCTGCAGTTCCAAAACTGTGTGTATTTTTATTAACATCAAACCAAACAATTGGTGCTAATGATGTACCAATAGTAACCTTTTTTACAGTTAGTTTTAAAAACTGTGGAGATACACCACCAATACCTACTTTACCTTTTGCATCAGCAAAAAGCATAACAGAACCTTCAAGCTTCTGAGCAGATACGCTTACAGATATTAATAGTAATAAAGATATTAATAGTACTTTCATTTAGTGTTTTATTTTAGATTCTAGTACACTTAAACGTGCTTTGATATCAGCTCTTTCCTGCATAGCATTAACTTGTACTAATGTTATTCTTTCAGTGATTTCCATCTTCATATCAGCTCTAGCTTGCATTGCTGTAGCTCTTAACTGTTCTAATTCAATAGTAGTTCCTTGTGGAGGTATAGCCTTATTTTCAGCATTTACTACCACAGCTATCTTGTTATTTAAAACAGTTACCTGATTCTCTAATGCACTCACTTGTGTAAGTAACCAACCAATAGCAGATACACAGATAGGAAGTAGTGTAAAAACTAACTTCTCTACTAGTCCTGACTTACTTTTATCAGCTGCTAATTGTTCAGAGATCTTTTCATTTCTCTCTTCTTGAGTCATCATACACTAGGTTTTAATAGGTTATTATATTCATTAAAATGCTTAATACGATCAGGAAGTCCAATTGTACCACCATTTACACGCTTAGTCACTTTAGTTACTACAGCATCTGTAGCTCCTTCATCAGCAATTTTATGTAATCCGTTTTTATGGAAGAACCAAGCTGCGGATAGTAAAGGATACTTAGTAGCTACTAAATCAGGAGTGGCAAGAATATCTTCTTCTACAGACTTATCAAAAGCTGTATAGTTTTCTTTACCAGTTAACTGGATGTATCCACGTCCACGAAACTTAAATCCTTCACCAGATGCTTCTAGACCATTACCCATTCTACCACCATATACTAAATTAGCAATTTTTTCTGGCTTACGCTCATATAATTTTGCTTTAGTTTCATCAGGAAAATATTTTTTAAAAGTGGTCATAAGACCCTTGGCACCATAGTTTAGGTTTTCTGATACAGCTTTGAATCCACCTGATTCATGTCCACATTGAGCTAAGAAGTGAGCCAGTCTTAAAGGTGTATTGATTTCAAACTTAACTTGTACATCCGGAATCTGTGCAATTACACTATCAGGGATGTGTCCTTTTAATTTATCTAAGTTCATCTTATACTTGGGTCTTCTAAATGTTTAATATATTCATCAATCAATCTACTAACAGCTTCAGGCTTTTCATCAGCCTTAAACTTAACTTTTATCTTAGCTATACCAGTTTCATTTGGATTATATCCAGAGTCAACTTCAATACCTTTGATATTATGCTCGTATCCTTTTTTCTTAAATAATCCTAATAGAGATTTTTTAAGACTAGATACTTCTTTATCATCACTACCAAATATTAATCTACAACTAAACTCAATGTCTAGTTCTTCTAATCCAATAGAGGAATGATCAGCTAAAATATAAAGAGGTACAACTAAGTCCTTACCGCCTATATTAAATGATTTAGTCATAGGTGTACCATCTTCATTAAAATAGTTTCTGAGAGCATTAATATGCTGTCTTTCACTTATACCTTGAGAAACCATGGCAGCCTCCAAGAGGCCACCAACTAGTTCTTCTACGTTTAATCTTGCCATATGTTGGTTTTATTCGGAAACTCTTACTTATTCTCTGCAGTCAAAGGAATCAAAGACGGCTCTAACATTTGAGTTAGATAGTCTGATAACTTTAACATACCTTCAGTAGCAGGCAATTGTTCAGCATGTACTTTTACATTGTATTTAGCTGAATTATCTGTGCTTCTAGTGTTTTCTTTATTGGTAGAAACTTTACCTGCTACTTTAGCACTAAAGCTCATACCCCACCATTTTCCACCTGCAGATGCTTCATAGCTGTTTTCACTAGCTGATGTATCTTTTGATGTTTCAGATGTTTTAACTTCCATAGAGAACTCAATGTCTGCTGATGTAATAGCCAATGAAGGAAGCGGTACTAATGGTAGCATTGGAACTTTGTTATACAATTTCTGTATAGTTTGTTCACCTGTATCACCGTCAGTTACTACTCTGTTCATTTCTACATCTAAAGAACGAGCGGTAGTTTTACCATCTTGGTCTTTTACAAATGCAACTTCAGAGATGTACTTCCAAGTCACTTCATTTAATTTTGCTTGTCCTTTAGCCATCCCTATAATAGGGCTAACAATTAGATCTTCAATAGGAAGACCTGCGAACTGATCTGCGATACCTGCCATAACGTTTTAATTTAAGAGTTTATAATTATGTAAATTTTACTGTTCCTTTATACTGTTTCTTTATCTTATCTATATCAGAAAGAGCTTCTTTAAAGCTATTCTTGATTTCATCATTCACTGAAAAGTCCATAATAATATCACAATGTGGACATGCTGAGATGGGATGTTTAATAATAAACTTTAATGTCAAACCTAGCGGTTTCTTACAAGCTGGACAAGGCATTGCCATATCTACTTCTTATTTTTACCAATCTTCCAATATACTTGGAATCCATATACTAAGTTACCATCAAGGTCAGACCCAACTTTCAAACCATAAATCTTATCTGATTTAGTCTTTAGCATTAAGCCTGCATCTGCAGACTGTAGTCCTAAAGTTTGTGTTGTATTAAGACTACCACCTATATACACCTGATTCTTTGGTTTAGCATAATTATTAATTGTTACCGTCTTGGTAACAAAAGGTATCTTGTAGTTATACTGCCAAGATCTACCAATAATCTTATTCTCTCTTAGAGAATCTATAACTGAGACATATCCTAGCGTATCTAACTTTACACTATCATTATAAATAGCCAATGCTGTATGATTCTTAACAAGAGTGTCAAACTGCATCTTTAGAATAGCATAACTAGTATCGGCTTGATACTGTGGTTTACCTTCAATAAAAACACTATCATAAATAATCTTAGCCGGCTTAGGCTTGGAGTATATTAAACTATCTTTAACTGACCAGACAGTATCACTTACTACAAGAGTATCTGATATAGGACGGTCACCTCCACCTATACAGCCTTTATTCTGTAAAAGAACAAAGACTACCAATACACCTATGATAAATAAATATATTTTATTCATCAGTCTTCTTTTTAAGTGAGAACTTATCACCTGTGTCACCAAGTAAAGCTGCTATACATATGTACATTACAGCATCTACTAAAGCATCCGAAGGTTTAATATCACCATGAGAAAAACTATTAGCAGTTAATGTAACACATAAAAATAATGCACAAATAAAACCCACTACAGGTTTAATTGATGTTACGCCACGCTCGTCTTTAAAAAGGTCTAGAGCCCATTGTTTAAAAGTCATAGTTTATAGTTTTAGCATATTTAGTTAAGACCATCTTATTATTAGGTAGTATAGCTACCATTTGTTGGTAATTTATCAACTCTTTATCAGAATTATTAGAATTACCTGCAGTTTTAAAGATTTGACGTTCTAGATTATCTATACGTGTCTTGTCTATATTAGACTGAGCCATTAATAGTTTTATATCACCTTTGATTTCATTTACATCATTCCAGATTAGCAAGCTAACTAATGATACAAGTGATGGGAATATCCAAACTTTAAATGCAGATATAGAAGGATTATCTTTGATCATTTCTAGTTAAGATTATACTGTTTTCAATTTCTTGAACTCATAAACTGATCCTTGAGGCTTTACTAAGCTGATAGTCAATGAGTTAGGAATAATTTTACCAGTTGAATCTTTACGTACGAAATAACGTAAACCCGAAGGTTGTTTTACAACTGCTTGTCCAGCACCAGCTGCAACGTCTTGTGCAGGAATACTGATAGTATCTGCAGGAATGTTACGTGGAGTCTCAACAGACATCATTGTACCCGGAATAGGGAAGCCTAGAGCATCTTTTTGAGCATAAAATTTTTTAGCCATGGTATGTATAATTTATATATAAACGTATAAAGTGTAAGATTTCTATAAACCCTACACTTTAATATACGAAATATTCAGGAAATAATCTACATTTGTTAATAAACCTTAGAAATTTATGGAAACCAAGATTTACGCTAGACAGCTTGAGAAAAAGCTAATTGATGATTTTAAGGCTCAGTTCTTCAAAAAGATGGGCTACTACCCCTTGGTGGTTACAAAAATCAATACGAATAACGATGATTATCTGCCTATTATTAGCCTTCAAAACTTAGAAGAGGTGTTTTATCCTTTTCTACCAGTAAAACTTAATGTTAAAGTGCCGCTTGGATCTAACCGTAGATACCGTGAAGTAGTTGAACTAAGAAATATCTTCTGTGCTATAGCAAGAATGATGAAATACACTACTACGTATATAGGTGAATATCTTGGACATAGAGACCACACTACAGTTTTACACAATACCAACACCTTTAATGATCTTATTGAAACGTGTAGCCAGTTTAGAGAAAAATATTTACAAATAGTTAAACTTATAAAACAAAAATACAATGACGCACCAACTATGGATGACTTTGATCAAGAACAATTTAAGTCCGAATCAAGTATATTTTTTGGACTGCTGCCGGCAAAAGATTAAGCCTTCAGCTATTATAAATGTAGAGGCTGAATCTCTAATATGTCAAAGCAGAGGATTAATTGATGCAGAAGGCAAACTAAGCCACACTGCACAGAACATCCTTAATGAGTTTGAGACCTATTTAGTAAAGACTAAAAAGAAAGTAGCTACGTCAGTGCTAGGTGAAAACTTCTTAGATAAGATTAAAGAGTATAGGGAGTTATTCCCGGCTATGAAACTACCATCAGGTGAGTTAGCTAGACAATCAGTGCAGGAGCTTAAAGATAAGTTTATATGGTTTTTTAAAACCTACCCTGAGTATGATTGGGATCTAGTATTAGATGCCACAGACTTTTATGTCTTTAATAAGCATAAAGAAAACTATTCATTTATGGTTACAAGCAGTTATTTTATACAAAAAACTGATATGAAGACCAAACTAAGTAGATCTATATTAGCTGACTATTGTCAGATGATTATAGATAATCCAGAAATCCTTAAAAACATCTAGAAATATGGGAAAATATGAAAAAGCTATAAACAAAACTATAATAGCTGTATTATTCAGTATTTTAAACTGGTTAATAATAGATAAACTTATTATAGAGATACCATTTTATAAGTATTTTATTATAGAAATACTTTTGATTGTTACAATGAAATTATGTATATTTACAACCCAAAAACTCAAACTACAATGACAAAAGAACAAGAAGAAAAACTAGAAGAAATCTATAATTCATTCCCGGATGCCCCTGGTTCTATACAGAATACCTTCAAATGTATAAACAAAGAAGTATTATTTTCTGTAGTTAGCCATATGATAGCATCTGTAGTTTATGAAACTAAGTTAGAATCTTTAAATGAGTTCAAAACTATTGTACACGAAACATTTAATTAATTCTACCTATGGATAAGCCAAAAAAGAAATACGGGCGTAAAAGCTATGTTAACGTACTAGAAAAAGGTCTCAAGTATATAAATAAAAGAAGAAACGGTGAGATAAAGTCCTTACTTACACCATGGCCAAGCTTAAATGAAGCTGGCGTTAATGGTTTAGAAT
>Ga0208133_1000748_pt1 | contig 12156 bp, 11 predicted proteins | sample ColrivemetaGS535_FD_187595 | JGI IMG/M metagenome (GOLD analysis project Ga0208133, IMG submission 187595) | Estuarine microbial communities from the Columbia River estuary, USA - metaG S.535 (SPAdes) (version 2) | ecosystem: Environmental > Aquatic > Marine > Intertidal zone > Estuary | place... | reverse complement strand
TTTAATCATACTTTTAATATCATTCAAAATTATACAGAATATTCTTCAAACGAATTAGAAGACATTAAAAAACTTTTTGAAAAAAAGTGGCACACATTGTTATTTAGTAGTAATATTACACTAAAAAATGACGATGGGCAAATTATTGAATTCGGCGGTACTATAATTGACTAATAATAAAATAATTAATTTATTATTATTATTTTATTAACTTATATTAACATGCAACTAACAATTATAATAGTTATTGTAATACTATTGTGTTTATTATCTATAGGAGGAGGTGGGTGGTACTACTACTATACGACGCTTACACCTACAACTACACCTACAACTACAACTACATCTACACCTACAACTACACCTACAACTACAGATACAACTACACCTACACCAACTACACCTACAACTACACCTACAACTACAGATACAACTACAACTAAACCTACACTTACAACTACACCTATAGATACTATTTTATTACCAGAAGGCAAAAAAGGAATAGAGTGGGGTTTTGGTGGTAGTAAAATTTATGATGATGGAAGTCTTAGAATTGAATCTGATGATATCGTCTATACGAGAATCAATGGTAAAAACGTGGTTACTACAACTAGTGATGGTATAAACGTAGATAGTGGTAAACCCTTGTTTACAACAGTCAATTTTCAGAATCAAGGATCGTTATTTAGAAATGGAGATAAAAGGTCAGGTGATGGAGGTCCAAAGATGATGACATTAAGAAATGGAGATGGTTCTTTACGTCTCGCTGCATCAACTAATGAAATACAAGCTCCTTTTGGGACCTACTTACATTTTGGCACTGGTTATGAAAAAGAAGTGGAGGCTGGTAAAATTGGATACGGTATACACGATGGAGGTGCTGCAGGTACTCTTAATATTGTCGGTGGAGGTAAGACTGGTCAGGAAAGAGGAGTGAGAATTTATGATAAATTACACGTAGGTACATGGGAAATCCAAGAAATAAATGGCGAGATTACATTTTTAAAGAATGGTGTCGCAAAAGCTGGTGTAAAGGACAGTGGAGAAGTTTATAGTAAAGCAGGAATTTTATTTGGTAGTGCTTATGCTTATCAGCTAACTACTCCAGGTGCCAAGAATTGTGTAGATTCAGGATCACTTGGTCAAACGTGTGATTGGACTAACCCAAATAAGAGATTTTACCTGTGGCGCAGTCCATATACAGGTGGAAAGTAATGAATCAGGTAACATAGTGCTACGCGAGCCAACTAATTAGGACCTATATCTAGGCGTCCTGTATCGGATACATTCTATCATAAAAGATTAAGAAAATTGTGAAATGACATTTATTTAAATTTTTTTTATTTATATATATACTATTATATATAAAATAGAATGACAGACCTGAGTAATAGTTTATGGTGTGCTGATGGAGAAATGTGTAAAATACCTGATAACAAAAAGGGAATAGACTGGGGTTTTGGTGGTAGTAAAATTTATGATAACGGGAATCTTATAATTGAATCTGATGATATCGTCTATACGAGAGTTAAGGGTAAAGATGTGGTTACTACAGTTGCCGATGGTATGAACTTAGATAATGGTAATCCATCTGGGTTTGTAGCAGTCAATCTTCAGAATCAAGGGTCGTTATTTAGAAATGGAGATAAAAGAACAGATGATGGAGGTCCAAAGATGATGACATTAAGAAATGGAGATGGTTCTTTACGTCTTATTGCATCAACTAATGATATACAAGTTCCAGGGGGTAACACCTTACATTTTGGTGCTGGTTATGAAAAAGAAGAATCTGCTGGTAAAATTGGATACGGTATATTTGATGGAGGTGCTGGAGGTACTCTTAATATTGTTGGTGGTGGTAAGACTGGTCAGGCAAGAGGAGTGAGAATTTATGATAGATTACACTTAGGTACATGGACAATCCAAGAATCGACAGATGGTCATCTTGCATTTTCAAAGAACGGCCTCCAAAAAGCGGCTATATTGGATAATGGAGAAGTTTATAGTAATCACTCTGGCAATTTAGCCGGTGATCAATATGCTTATCAACTAACTACTCCAGATGCCAAGAATTGTATAGATTCAGGATCACTTGGTCAAACGTGTGATTGGACTAACCCAAATAAGAGATTTTACCTGTGGCGCAGTCCATATACAGGTGGAAAGTAATGAATTATATACATATACAAATAGAAAAAAGAATATGTATTATCAAGTAGTAATAAAACAAATATCATACCCAAATTTCATATATTTTTTAATAAAATTATATTTTTTAATAAAACACAAGGATGATTCCATATTACTTCTAATCTATCATCTGCTTTACCATACGAACTAACTAATGGATTTACTATCATCTTTTTTACTTTGCCGTGATAGACAAAATATACCATTGTGCCTTAGCTTATTTGTGAATTTATCATAATCGTGTATCTTTAATATTAGATACATATTTTGATGTAATATATCGTATTATTTATATTATAATTGTGTGTATAAATCTCCTCTCATTAATATTTTTAACTTGACTGAAATGGATTGGATATCTTTGATAATGACCATTCTGTATTAAAAATAGGAAAAGACATAATATAATAATATAAAAAATTTTATTCATTAATGAGACTATACTGTGCTCCAAGTTTATCGATTTTAAGGACATGAGACTTCCACTTTCCAGTTTTATTTAAAATACAATTAATGTCGCTCACGCTGACACCATCGCCTTTCCAAATATGCATAATACATGGTCCAGATCCACTAATAAAGCAATTATAGTCGAATACAGATTCAGTTCCTGGAATTATTCTACAAGGATGGTGAATGACGTCTTGAAATAATCTAAAATTTAATTCAATGTTAGTTGTTAGATAAATAATGACTGCGCTGCAATTTTGTATTGTTTGTATTACAGAATCGAGTTCAATCATTTTTGGTAAGACATTACGTGACGTCTTTGTATTTGTATAATAATTTTCAGGAATAAATACAGTTAATTTAACAGAGTCAACTGTATTTAATTGAATGCTTTTATTACCATTAATTATATTTAGATTACCATATAAAGATGCCGCTAAATTATCCAAGTGGTTTTCGAACAACCCAGCTGTTTCTAATATCATTTCTTTAGGCATCTTTAATTCACAATAGAAATCAGCAATCATAATACCGGCAATAATAGCCGCACTTGATGACCCTAGACCACGTTCTAGAGGAATTTCGTTATTAATTTCTATGTAAAGTAAGGGAATATCCTTATTATATTTTTTAGAAACTTTTGATATAACCTGTGTTATTAAATTTTGGGCTGGATCTTCTGTTATATACATTTGAGATATATTCACGATTCTTGATATTTCATTTCTTTTACAAGAAACATGCAAGTACATGTCAATTGCCATACTTAATGTATCAAATCCAGGTCCTAGATTTGCAGTTGACCCAGGTATTTTTATTTTTATCATATATTTATAATTACATAATAAATTAAAATAGAAAATTCACTTTAGCTGCCAATAAACAAACAAGAAAATTGTATTTACACCCGATATCACATCAGATATGCCTCTGCCTATTATAGCAATTCTTCTACTCGAGGTCTTTCAATAAGCGGCGCTCTTCTTATTAAATTTTTCGTTTTTATTTAAGATTTGATAAATTCACGAAATTTATTTATATACTTATAATAATAACGTGTGATGTCAGCTAATCCAAATCTTAAATTGAATGTATTAAATGATAGTGGTACACAGATTTTCTTTGTTAATCAAACCACTGGTATTAATTCCACTCTTATATCAACTAATACTAATACTACAATGTCCATTAACAGTACATCTGCAAGTTGTATATTAACTGGTGGTTTAAGTATTGCGTCAACAACTAACTCAACAAGTTATACAACTGGAGGTGCCGTTACAATTGCTGGTGGTATAGCTATTGGAACTGATTCATATGTTGGTGGTACAATTTATACACGACGTATTTCATCTGGAAGTATTGCAACAGACGGATTAACAGTTGGTACCTTATATGTTAATTTAATAACAGCTGGTAATTTACAAATATCTGGTAATGCAACAATTGGTGGAAATTTGACAGTTTTGGGTTCAACAACTATTTTAAATGTTACAACTTCTAATCAAATCGAAACAAATGTAACATCTTCAAATATTTTCTTAATAGGAAACTTAATTGCTGGTAATAATTCACATACACTTGGCAATATTTATACTACAGCCGGTAATGTTGGTATAAATACAACTAGTCCGGGTACTACTTTAGATGTATCTGGTACAGCTAGATTTACAACAAGTGTCACGACAGGTGCTTTGTACAGTACAAATCAAACAACTACAAATGCTGTTTTCACAACATTAACTTCCGGGAATTCATACATTAACGGAAGTTTAAATACTTATGATACCTTAACAGTTAATAAAACTGGTGAAGGAGCAGAATTATTAGCATTTGTGTTTAATACAGAAAGACCATGGGTATTTAAACAAACTGGAAGTGGAGCTGGAGCATCTTTAGTTTTACAATCCCAGATTAATTCTAAATCTTTTATTATACAATCATCAAGTGGTAATAATATAGCATCATTTTACGACGGTGGAACTAATTTTAGTTCTTCTACAATTTCAAATTTAGTTGCAACAACTTTAACTTTAGGAAATGCTATATTTACAACTGGTCTTACAACAGGAACGTTATTAGCAACTACGAGTATCAGTTCAGGACGTCTCAATGCAACAAATACAACTATTTCAAATGCTGTTAATACAGCTTTAAGTACTGGAACACTGAATTTTACAACTATTACTGGTGCAAATATATATACTAGTTTGTCTACAATTACAAATAGTGTATTTACAAATCTCAGTTCAGCTACCATTAGTATAACTACATCAACCATACCTAATATGGTTGCAACTAATATTAGTTCAAGTTCATTTAATGGAACTAATAGTACAATAATAAATATGGTAAATACAGCTTTAAGTACTGGAACTTTTAATGTTACTACAGTTACAGCTTCTAGTATATTAGCGAGTAGTAGTTTAAGTTCAGCTAACTTGTATAGCGTAAATCAAACAACTACAAATGCAGTGCTAACTAATTTAAGTTCAAGTTCTGTTAATATGACAAATATTACTACAAATACTCTATTAGCTAATACAAATATAAGTACAACAAGTTTATTTAGTACAAATGGAACATTCAATAATTTAGTTGGAGTTAATTTAAGTTCAAGTAATTTAATTTCTACAGTTGCTACTATTCCTAACAGTGTATTCACTAATATTACCTCTAATACTATTCTTATTACTACTGGTGGTTTATCTGCTACATTTAATTCAAATACAATTGGTAATATATTTACTACTGGTGGTAATATAGGTATTAATACAACAAGTCCAAATGCTTCATTAGAAATTATTTCAAATAATACCGCAGGACAAATTTACGTTGGTGGTAATTTACAAAATAAAAAAGTTGTGTTATTCAACGCCACTGGTATTAATAATGAACACCAGTTCTATGGTTTTGGTATTAACACAAGTATGATACGTTATCAAGTTGATACAACTAGTGCAAATCATGTCTTTTATGCAGGTACAAGCTCAACTACATCAAATGAACTTATGCGTATAACAGGATTAGGAAATGTAAATATAACAAATACAGCGAATATAGCAACAATCAGTTCTGGTAATATACTAGTTACAAACATTACAACTATTTCATTAAGTGTAACAAGTAGTACATTTGGTAGCATAGTTTCAACCAACAATACACTAACTAATTTAAATTTAACTAGTCAAACGACACCTAATGCATTATTCACTAATATCTCAACTACATCGCTTAATGCTGCAACTGGTGTATTTGCAACAGGTATTACTACAGGTATTGGTTGGTTTACTAATTCACTTACAGCTGGTAATTTGTTTGCTAATAACTTTACCGTTGGTTCTATTTTTGCCACAACCATTACTCTAGGAACACTCGTTATGCTAATTGGTATTACTACACCAAATATATTAGTTACAAATTTAACAGCAACTAACGCTCTTGTTACAAATTCAAGTGTAACATCTTCAAGAGTTACAAATGAAATAGCTACAAATATTAGTTCTAGCACAATTAATGCATCTGGTATAACTGCTGGAAATATTAACTTTACTGGTAACTTGTACCAAAATGGAAGTATCTATCTATCTAGTCAATGGACAACATTTGGAAATAATTTAGCTTATACAACAGGTAATATTGGTATTAATACAACTTCACCTACATTTACACTTGATACTAATGGTACAGGTAGATTTAGAAGTACAGCATTTAGTACCAGTTCAACAAGTGGTGCACTTGTTATTGGAGGTGGTATATCTATAACTGGAACAAATGCGGCAAGTAATACTGTGGGTGGTGGATTAACGGTTGCAGGAGGTGTCGGTATATCCCAAGATTTATATGTAGGAGGTAACGTATATATTAAAGGTATAGACAATACACTTATTACCGTTACACAAGCTATTGGAAGTAATCCTGGTACTGGAACATATCAAACTAGCATTACCTTACCAAGAACTATGGTTAATACTACGTATAAAATTATTGGTTCACTTAAATCGACTACAAATAATACAAATGTGTATAATGTAAGCTTTACTAATGTAACAACTACTGGTTTTACAGCAAATATTTATAGATTAGATGCTTTGGGTTCAGGGTGGACTGATACTAGTTTGACACTTAGTTACGTCGTTTATCCATAATTGTAATTTTTCCATTTACAAATTATTACGTCAATTTATTTTATTATTATCTTTATTAATAATAAAATATGTTTAGTGCAGACTGCTTAATTTCTATGGCTAATGGAACACATAAACCTATTACATCCATTCTTAAAGGAGATATTATATTTAACAAATTTAAAGTACCAACAAAAGTAATAAAAATTCATACACATGAAAATCAACAATCTATCCGTGTTCAATTAAATAATGGAACAAATTCTTTCCATACATCACCTAATACAATAGTTTTTTGTTACTATAGAATACCAAATACTACACTTAAATCCGAATATTGCGCTATATCTAAAGTTAAAGAAAATAATGGATATATTAAATCTGACTTAAAAATTTTTAGCCCAGAGAGTGATGTTAATTTTGACTCTTATGTTATTGCTGAACCATCAACTCTTTATTCTCTAGATACATCTGATAATTCACAAAGCTATTTAGTTAATAAAGTTATAGTTAGTAATAATCCTAGTTATTATTAAACAAAATATTTGATTGTTTCTTTTATTCCTTCTTCAAATGATGTATATTCAATTTCTCCTAAAACTTGTTTATTAAATTCTAAACAAGGTTTTCTTTGTAATGGGTCATTTTGCGTTAATGGCTTATATACTCTATTAAGTTGTGTACCATCATTAAACATTTCATTCCATACCTTTTCTATCATGTTAACCGTTTCATTAATCGTACGTTCTTGATTATTACCAATATTAACCGGTTCATTACAATCTGAAGCCATTAATTTTACTAACATATCAACTGTATCCTTTACATAACATATTGATCTCGTCTGTTCTCCATCTCCATAAATAGTTAATGTACTCTCATTCTTAAGATGTCTAATAACTTCTGTAATAATTCGACCATCATTTAATAACATGTGAGGCCCATATGTATTAAAGATTCTTGCAATTTTTACATTAACACCATAACTCTTTAAATATGTATAACATAATGCTTCCGCTACACGCTTTGATTCGTCATATGACGACCTTTCGCCAAAACAATTAACATTACCATAATAATTCTCATGTTGAGGACTTACTTGTGCATCACCATAAACTTCAGATGTACTTGAAAATAAAATCTTGACATTTCTATTTTGTGTAAATTTAACTCCTTTAGAATTTTGATACCTAGCAATTTCTAAAATATTTTTAGTTCCTATATATCCTACATCTAATGTTTCTAATGGAAATTTCTTATAAAATATAGGAGATGCTAAACTTGCCAAATGATATATTTCATCAAATGGAAAATTCAATTTAACAAATGTCATGCTTTTAACATCTGTTATATCATATGCAAATAATAATACCTTGCTTTCAGTATCATATTTATTTTTAAATTTTTGAAAATCATCATCATTACTTGTTATAAAATTATCAAATACCATAATTTTTTCAACGGTAGAATCATTTAAAAGATATTTTATCAAATTTTTTCCTATCATGCCTCCCCCTCCTGTTATTAAGATATTCTTCGACATTTATATATTATTAATATAATTATAATAAAATTCATTTTTAAACTTTATTTGTTTTACATTTTGCTTACAATAACAATTATTAATATAGAAGAATGATAAAGAAATTACTTGTAATGTAAATAGTACATTAAACCTACAACAAATATAGTATTATACGTTCCAGTACCAAAAAATCTAGTCCATTTTATATCATTTTTATCTGTACATAATTCAGCAACAATATCTATAGTCTCTTTTTCTTTTTTATTTGAGTCTATATAAAATTTTTGATAACACCCAACATGTTTTTCCATTAAAAACGTCATCATGCCAACAATAATCAGTAAAGGTAGTGTTAATTTATGTTTATATTTATTATAAGCAACATACGCCACCAATAATCCTACAGTTACATCTGATATATGGTCATATAAATCTCCAAATTCAGATGTCATATTATATGTTCGTGCCATGTATCCATCCCAGCAATCAAACACATATGATAACGCAAAACAAATACCAAAGTTAAATAAATTATCTTTATATAAAAAGTAAACAGAAACTAAACCTAAAATAAAAGAATATGTTGTTAACACATTAGGTGTATGACCTATACTTTTTAAATATGGTAATATCTTATCTCCTACATCTATTATTAAATTATCTATAGGATTATCATATTCTCTATCCACTTTTCTCATCTTAATATACTGCAATAAATTAAATTGACGAAATAACAATAAATTAAATTGACGAAATAACAAAATTAAATTGACGAAATAACAATAAATTAATCAAAATTAACTTTATAATGTATTACATTTTGATAATTAAATTGTGATTCGTTACTTATTTTGCATGTATAACGATTACATGTTTGTATCCCATTCGCTTCTGGTATATCTCTTTCACCTTTTTTACCATTTATATCATTAAATGAACTATCTCTTATATGAGATTCTTCATTAACTCCTACATTGTATAATAGGCGTTTTATATCTATATTATTTCTTTCACATCTTTTATGTAATGTAGTATCTTCACCACCCCAATTAAAATAATCATTGGGGAAACCGTGAATTTTCAAAAAAGTCAATCTATTAAATACAGCTATACCACCTATACCACTAGAATATCCAAAAATATCTCGTACTTCATCAATTGACGTAAATGAATAATCTAACTTGGGTTCTTGTTCAAGGTTAGGAAATAAATCACAATTATGATGTATATAATATTTAATTCTATAGTCTACTTCCTTTTCTCTCTCTAAAAAACCTATATTTAATAATAAACCTCTATTAAACATATAGTCATTATTTTGTTCTATAACTATTAACTTGTATTTAAGTTCTGGATGAACTTTTCTAAAATAATCATTCATATGCTTTAAAAATTTATGTAATTGATTTTGTCTAAATTTATTAACACCCCTTGCTCTATATGGTATTAATACTTGTGCTTCAAATAATTCATCATTATTTACACAATTTAATATATAACCTATAATTTTAGTATTATCTTGTTTTAATATACTAATTAATTTTATTTCACTAGTTGTTAAATTAGTTTTATCTATAACTATTTCTCTTATTTTAACTCTAGAATTTTTATAATATTTTTCTATACAATCAATTAACGTTAAATCTGACGTACATTCTCTATTAAATTCATATATTGTAACAACAAGATTATTATGAATAGTCAATCTTATATCATCCATATTAATATATTAAATATTATAAATATTAACATATTATAAATTAAAAGTCGTGCAAGTGTGATTATTTTTTTTTTTTTATTTCAAATCTTATATTATACATTGATATGAAGTTCAACGCATTTTTATATAAACTTTTTCCATGTATGAAAAACTACGAGCAACCTCAGTCACCTCAGTCACCTCAGTCATGTTTACAGCTCTACAAACAGCGTCAAAAACTATTAGAAGAACGTGTAGAAGCTGAACAACAAGAAGCTGAAAGTGTCGAAGCTGAACGTGTTGAAGCTGAACGTGTCGAAGCTGAACAACAAGAAGCTGAACGTGTCGAAGCTGAACAACAAGAAGTTGAACGTGTCGAAGCTGAACGTGTTGAAGCTGAACGTGTTGAAGCTGAACGTGTTGAAGTTGAACGTGTCGAAGCTGAACGTGTTGAAGCTGAACGTGTTGAAGTTGAACGTGTCGAAGCTGAACGTGTCGAAGCTGAACGTGTTGAAGTTGAACGTGTCGAAGCTGAACGTGTTGAAGCTGAACGTGTTGAAGTTGAACGTGTCGAAGCTGAACGTGTTGAAGCTGAACGTGTTGAAGCTGAACGTGTCGAAACTGAACGTGTCGAAACTGAACGTGTCGAAGCTGAACGTGTCGAAGCTGAACGCGTTGAAGCTGAACAACAAGAAGCTGAACGTGTCGAAACTGAACGTGTCGAAACTGAACGTGTCGTTGATAATATGTTTCGACAATACATGGACAAATTTCATGAATTCTTCTCAAGTCGAACTCAACCAATTCATTCAAATTTTAATGAAAAAATGTTTAAAGATTTATGTGATAGCTTTACTTTTAATACAGAAGGTGAATTATTAGAATGTTTAGATAGATATAATTTAATGCAAAAACAAAATAAAAAAGCATATAATCAGCTTTCTAGAAAACGTAAACTTAAATGTGATGTATTTAAATTCTATTTATTTATATAATTATCGATTTTTTTTTTTATGTATATTATTATAAATAATGCACCAATCTTATTCATCCTATTTTTTAGATAAGCCTAGTCAATTCGCATGGAGTGGTCTAGGACAAAGAATAGAATCTTTCTATAATATAGAACATTTAACTGGGGTAACATCAGGAAGTGGAATGACCACGGGAAGTGGAATGACCACGGGACGTGGAATGACCACAGGAAGTGGAATGACCACAGGAAGTGGAATGACCACAGGAAGTGGAATGACCACGGGAAGTGTAATGACCACAGGAAGTGGAATGACCACGGGAAGTGGAATGCCCACAGGAAGTGGAATGTCCATGCTCATGCTGGTGACCGCGGGAAGTGGTACGACCACTGGAAGTACAACTCCATCTACAATAATAACATCAGCACTTGGAATGGCGGCTGAGAGGGTTAAGAAGGAGAGGGCTACCGCTCAAAGTAAGGCAGACGCCGCTATAAAAGACTATATAACTAAGGGGCTCTTTATCCCCACCCCTCCATGTCCTCCTCCAACTATATGCCCTGGACCAACTATATGCCCTGATGCTCCAAAATGCCCTACATGCCCTGACCCAATAAAATGCCCTGGACCAACTATATGTCCTGATGCTCCAAAATGCCCTACATGCCCTGAGCCAATAAAATGTGCAACATGTGCTGACCCAATAATATGCCCAACAGATTCCTCTACTGGATATATAATTACCATTATTTCATTAATTATATTAGTTATTATATTATTGCTTTTGTATTTACAAGTCAATCCTATTTTTTAAGCAGAAGGTATCAGTGAATCTTCTGTTATAGTTTATAATATATTTCTATCAGTAAAAGATGTAATAATGAATCAAACTCCAACTTATGGCAGATTCATTCATGTAAATGTTAAATGTGTTTATTATAAATAGATAGGTTTTCCCCGGTATAAAATTTGAAGATGAAGAATAGGTTTATAAACGTTCAAAATATAATATAATTTTGTTTAATTATATTAATATGAAACTTTTAGTTATAGGTGGATGTGGATATATAGGAACGCAATTTATAGACATTACAAGGGAACTTTATCCAAGCGCGAAGATTGTGGTAGTAGATTCAGATGATTATTCTGATTCAGTTATAAAAAGGAATGATGTACATTATATTTATACTA
>Ga0208133_1000745_pt1 | contig 12180 bp, 5 predicted proteins | sample ColrivemetaGS535_FD_187595 | JGI IMG/M metagenome (GOLD analysis project Ga0208133, IMG submission 187595) | Estuarine microbial communities from the Columbia River estuary, USA - metaG S.535 (SPAdes) (version 2) | ecosystem: Environmental > Aquatic > Marine > Intertidal zone > Estuary | place... | reverse complement strand
TAGAATAAGCTTAGGTCTATGGAAAGAAGCTATGAGAGGATGTAAAGAGATTGAAATGCCTTTCCAGTTAGAAAACAAACTAGACTTCCCTATAAACAGAGATGTTACCTTAGAAAAAGTACAAGACTTCTGTAAAGACTTCTTCAAAACACATAAAGTAAGAACAAAAGAAGGTGAATGGATTCCATTTATGCCTTATGAACATCAGATAGAAGCAGCATACAAGATACTAAAGAACAGATATTGTATGGCAGAAGTTGCTACATCAGGTGGTAAATCACTTATCATATCTATAGTGATGTTTTACACACTTAAAAACATCGAAGAAGATGCAAAGTTTCTTATCATAGTACCTTCGATAACTTTAGTAACACAATTCTATGACAACATAGTAGAATATAACTATGGTATAAACAATCTTTTAGAAATGAGAGATAAAAATACCACCGTTCTTTCAACCGGACATTTGCCATGTACCGTAAGAGTTGAGGAAGTGATGTCAGATAGACCAAGAAAGTTCTCAGGAACAGAAAATCCTAATGTTTATATCGGAACATACCAGTCTTTAGAGAAATGGCCTAAAGAATTCTTTGAAAAATTCCACACAGTTGCAACAGATGAGGCACATGGTGCAAAGGCAAAAACAATCACTAAGATATTAGAATACACATTTGGTCATGCTTATTGTAGATTTGGAGTTTCTGGTACTTTTCCATTAGATGAGTCTTGTGAGATACTTACTATACAATCAGTATTAGGACCAAAGATAACAGAAGTAAGTGCTGATGAGTTGAAAAAGAAAGGAATCATAACACCAATGGAGATAAGAGTTGTTGTTATGAATCATAATCATTTAGAGTTCAATGAAAGGTTAAAGTTAGTCAGAAAGAGTGGAGATGGAAAAGCGGCCTTTGACTTTGAAAAGACTTTCATACACCAATCAGACAAAAGATTAGACTTCATAAGAACACTGGTACAAAAATGTACTAATAATACTCTTTTACTTTTCCATACAATAGAAAATGGACAAAGAATTTTTGACAAACTCAAAAGAGAAATAGATGATAAAGAGTTTTTCTACATTGATGGTGAAGTAAGTGGAAGAAAAAGAGAGGAAATAAAGAAACAAATGGAAGTAACTGACGGAAAAGTTAGGGTTCTAGTCGCTTCTTTTGGAACTCTTTCAACAGGTGTATCTATCAACGCAATCTTCAACGTTATATTTGCAGACTCTTTCAAATCAGAGCAGATTATTATACAATCAATAGGAAGGGGATTGAGACTTCATTCAGACAAAGACAAAGTAAACATATTTGACTTAGTCGACATCTTTGACGCGAATGATATGAATAACGCACTTTTCAGACATTACAAAGAGAGAGAATCTTTTTACATAAAAAGAAAGTATCCTTATAAAATGCTTAAGATTAATCTATGATATGGATGAAAGACCTGAAGATTGAAGATTCTGGGCAGGTTTTCTACAAAGGAATAGAGGTTGACTTATCCTGTGTGAATATAATGAACCTAATAGCTCAAGGAATAATAAGAGAGTCTTTGGAGAAAGAAGTAGTTGAATCCATTAGAGAAATAAAGCTCGACATTCTTCTCTCAGACCGATAGTTTTTAATATATAAAGAACAAAAACAAAAATATCAAATGGCTTATAAACCTACAGATACATACATACCCTGCAAGACAAACGGATACATAGTAGAGGCATATACCAAAAGCTATAGGTTTTCCATTACCAAACCAACTAAATATCCTCAAGAGGAAACCGTTTATGGTGTAATTTGGATCGTAGATATAGAAGCGATGAGCAAAGTAGATTTGGAATCTGCACAACATTTGGCAGGTAGTGATTATAAAAAAGATCCTACCGGACACACATATTACCCATTTGAAAAAAATCATTACTCTTTCTCAAATTTATACTCATTTCCAGAAAAAAATCCTAAAGACGGAAGTGATTTATATGATCCCTGGCACGATATAGAAACCAGAGATGGTGTAAAGCAATTTCGTTTGGATCTTAATTCTGGATATAAAAGAATTGAATTCGGAGAGCTTAAAGAAGGATATTCAGTAGACGAATTTATAGACCTAACCTTAAAGTATCTAAGAAACATGTACATAGATGTGATCTATGGTAGAAGAAAAGATCCTATCTGGGTAGATGCTGCAAAAAGATCGGATAACAAAGAAATATCTAAAGAAGATACTACCAGAATATACGATGATATAGGAAACAAGCCGGAAAATAAAATGTCATTGATTATTGATGGTGAAGAACCACCAACAGAAGATTCATTTACAGGTAAATATATTTCAGCTTCTGCCTGGTCCACAACAACTGTACCTTTAGAAATAACATTTGATATACTTAAAGGAGAAAAGCTTATAGAAAGCATAAAAAATAGCTCCGGTTTTGTATTCGAAGAAACCAATAAACAGATTTATTTTTTGGCATCCGGCTACTTTTATGATGCGAATGGAAAATGGCTCGAAAGATACGGAACAACTATTATTCCTAAAGACACAAAGATAGAAATAGCTGGATTTCCTTTTAAAGAATCAGTAGATCCTGCAGGTATGTCTGCATCTGGAGTAGACAATGGAAGTCCAAGCGATAAACCAACAACAAACCCGATTTATACAGTAGGAAAATTTACACTTAAAGTAAAAAGTGGTCCTGGAGTAATAATAGGTGTTACTGAAGTAGAAATATCCGGTGGAAAAGCCGATTTCAGTGGAATACAATTTGACCAACCTGGTGACTATGTAGTAACCGTTGGTAGTACTTCTCCTGATGTTGAACCAACAGAAATTAAATTCAAAGTCCTTCCAGAACCATCGGTTGTACCACAGGAAAGTAAAGGTGCAACAGAATCAAATGCATCAGGAACAAGACCTATAATAACTCAGATAGACAGACCAACCATAGAGGTTAAGCCAATGGAATTCCAAAGACAGGGTACAGATAAAGGAGGTTCCGCTCAGGTCGCAACGACTATAGGTCTTACACCATTCTTAAGCCTTGGAGGTTCACAGATAAATGACAGAGACATAATATCATTTTCATTATATCATGAGGGTATGATTCCAAAAGTAGACATATTGTTTAGAGATACAAACGGAATGATTTCAAAACAACCACCTCGTGACGATACTAAATTTGATATTTTTCTAAACTCTAGATCAGTCAACTTGAAATACATACATCTTATATTTAAGATAGAAGAATTTACAAGACTTGAAGGTGGTCAATATAGTTTGTCCGGAACATTAGACGTTTCTGACCTTTACAGAAATAAATTCAAAGTAAGAAGAGGAACATCTTTCGAAGTTCTTAGAGAGATATGTAAAGATCTTAAGATTGGATTCAATTCGAATATAGAAAACACTACCGATACTATGCCTTGGAGAAACGTCGGTGACAAAGAGTATAAATTCATGGAGGATGTAATAAAACATTCTTATATATCCGAAGAATCTTTTATGGCAGGTTATATAGATTTTTACTACTGCTTCAACTATGTTGATATAGAGAAGGAAATGAAGAGAGATATAACAAAAGATGTTGGGATAGACACCGGTGGTATAGAAAAGCCGAGTGAAAAAGATGTAGATAAGATAAAAAACTTAAAACTAACTTCAGAAAAAGGACAACAAACCAGTAACTTATTCTTTTCAAAAAAAGCAGAAAGAAACGAATCTACAAAGATAAGTATGGAACAAGGATATAGAACAAGAACTAAGTTCTATGATACTGTTAAAAAAATGTTTTTGGTATTTGATGTCGATTCTACTACCTCAGATGGATCAAAAAGTCACATATTAAAAGGAAGTGAAGGTGATAAAGAATCGTTCGATAATAACTATGTAACAAAATATCATGGTAAGATTGATACAGACAATGTGCATAAAAACCACAATTACGCAGTCACTCAGAACAAGATAAACCTTGACAACATGATGAAGAACCAGATGGATATCAGTCTTCCTAACCCCAACTTCAACTTATATAGATTTCAAAAGATACAGGTTTTCTTGATGAAGGATGCGGCAACCGTCGCTGCACCAGAAACGGTACAATGGAGATATTCTGGTGAATGGATGATTGCAAGCATAAAATATACGTTTTTAAATGGTACTCTTACACAAGACATAACATTGGCTAGAAAAGAAATGGGTAAAAATCCTGATGAAATTAAAGAAGGAACAAACAACGGAACGAAAGAAAAGAAAGAAGAGAAAAACGAAAATCCTATTGTTGGAACTGCATCAGAAACTATAACATACAAACCAAATGAAAAATATAAAGTTGGAGACGTATTCACTGTACAAGACACTACTGGTAAAAAGTATGTACTTACGATAAACAAATTGTCGGAGAATGGTATTGACGTAGTTACATCATTGAAAGATCCATCAGTAGTTCCAAACCAAGCATTAACAAGTCCTGATACTATAACAGGAGTATCACAATCTGTTGTTCCGGTTGGACCTACAGCAGCAAGTTCTGCGACTGCCAGTGGAATATACCGTCATCAAGTAAAACTGGAACTAGCCCGAGGTGGAGATGGTGACTATACACAAACAAACGTAACAAATATAACAGATAACTATAGAGGTATCGAACAAAACGGAACATGGAATACAGGAACTTTTGTAGGTGACGGAACGGGTAAACTAATAACAGAAGATGATAACCTAAAAAAATCGAGATCTTTATTCATAGCAATCCTAAGAGATTTACCTACATATAAACCTACCGAAGATTGGCAAAAAGCAGAAACACCTTTTAATTGGACACTTTTTGAACTGACCGACCAAGGTATAGAGGATTTTTACACAAACGATGTTGTTATATCCAGATATTCAAATGGAGATAAATATAACTTATTAGATCAAGGAAATCCTGAAGTCTATGATTCACTAAAAAATAGAATATTCTATGGTGAGGAACTATGGGGACATTTAGACAAAAATGGTACAAAACTATGGGGATTTGCAGCATGGAAAGCACCAAAAGGCTCTTTAAAAATATTTGACGAATCTGGTAAAGTTGTCAGAGAAGGAAATAATAATAACTCATCAAACTCTACTGCACAAGTAAAAGGTGGTTTCACAGGAAATCCACCAAAATTTGAATATGATAGATGGTTTACCTACCCTGGAGACGGGTCACCAACCGCAAGTATTTTAGTTGAAAAGAATCAACAATATACTCCGGTCGGCGGAAACAATACATTATACTATGATTTGAGAAATGCCACACCAGGTGTCTATACTTTAGAAATCAAATATTATGTACCATTATATGAAAAAATAAATCATGATGGTGAAAACGCCGGAAAACCATACAATGGAACCGGTGGATGGGAAACATCAAACCAAAGGATTATGAAAAAAGATCCAGTGACCGGATTTGATCCATATGAAGAAAAAGTATTAAAACAAACTTTTACAATAGTCAAAAAATCTAAGAAAAAATAATGGAATATATTTATTCAGTAAAAAAATATAAAACTCCCACTGATGCAAACTGGGTAACTTCAATACCAGCTGGAACTGATTATGCGAAAATAAAAGTTCGTATATATGATTTTTCCAAAGTAAAAGATGGTGCTCCAAATTCGACTAAAGATGGAAATGGATATTGGAAAGCAAGTGCGGAAGCTACGGGTCTTATAAATCCATTTACAAACCCTATAACTAATACAGCGGTTACAGAAACAAAAATAGAAATATCTTTTAGCGATACTACCGGATGGGGAAGTGAAGTAACTAAAGATAATTACTACGAATACATAGCGGATACTGCAGCAAGAGATAAAATAGCAGCAAGATATAAATCTCTATTTGGAGTAGAAATAGATTTTTATGCTTCCGACTCTACTCCAGACTCTACAGATTCAAGTACAAGTGGAACTTCCGGAACTTCTGGAACATCAGGAACGAGTGGAGAAGTTGATAAAACAATCACAGAAACTCCAGCCGGTACTTCTGGAACTTCCGGAACATCAGGAACTTCCGGAACAAGTGGAACATCAGGAACTTCCGGAGCATCTTTAGACGGAGAATTCACATTTAATGTAGAACAGGATAATCAGTTTGTAGGAGTCAATAATGAGCTAGGAACTTTGACAATAGTAGGTGTAGGTGAAATCAAAGAAGAACCATTAGAAGTACCATTAGAACCATTAGAACAAGACGCATTAGATGAGGAATTCCAAGAAGAAGGATTTGCAGGATCAGAAGAGCTTGCGATTGAGATAGAAAAAATGGAAAATCTACAAGCAGACTCTCTTACCGATACTACACCAACACCAGAAAGTACTGCAAGAGTTGATGAGGCAAATATAGACTTTAATAATGCTAGTTTTGTTGGAGACAAATGGAAAGGATTCGATATTGATAAACTTATTGGTGCAGTTGAGAAGAAGTATGCACCGAGTAGTCAATTTAAAGAATCTTTGAAAAAAGTTCTTTACTACCTGAAAAATGATACTACAATAAATGACGTAAGAAAGGCTGCATATCTTTTAGGAACTGCATTTGCAGAATCAAGTTATTCTTTACAAAGATGGGAAGCAGATTATGCTTGTAAATCAACAGGAGTTAAATATGGTTCAGGTGGTCCTTGTTCAGCCGCACTTAACTACTATAGAAGTACAAAAAAGAAAAAAGACTATTATACTTTAGGAACAGACTCCAAAGGATTCCCTTATTTTGGTAGAGGTTTGATACAATTAACAGGTAAAGCAAACTATGAAAAATACGGAACTAAGATAGGACAAAACTTATTAGGGAATGGTGACTTAGCAATGGATCCACAAAACTCATATAAAATTGCAGTAACATATATGAGTGGTCGAACATTCACAAAGGTTTTAGCAAGTGACTTAACAGGAGCCAGAAAATCCGTAAATGGTGGAACTAATGGATTGGCGGAAGTAAACGGTGCTTATAACGCATGGCTTACCGCATTTAAGAAAATTGGTGCTGTTTCATAAGAGCAGATTCTTTTTTAATATATAGTTTATGGGGTATTTTAGCAATTTGAAATTTGGTGGTGGGTCGCTTGGGTTATTTGATAACTCAAAGCTACCGGTGGGAGCTTTGATGGACCTGGTACAAGGTGATTTTAGGACAAATGGATCATTTGCACCAGGTACGACAACCTTACAGGCCACACAAGATGATCCAACCGTAAACGTCAATACCAATAAACCTACAGATTGGAGTCCATCGATAATACTAAAACCATTAACAGTTATATCGCTAAAAGGAACCAAAAGATACGAACCAGGATTTTTACCTCCTTCCTTTCTAAGTAAGCAAATATTAGATACTAAATTAGGAAAAGGTAAAATAAACGAATATAGTTGGAATGATGGAAATGCATGGATTGGACATCTTATGAATTCACATCTTGAAAGTGATTATTACACAGAGTTTACTAAAAACTTCGTAAGTATAGATACAAAACAAAAACTTGAAGAAACAACAAGAGATAAAGTAGAATCTGAAGCATATTCTGCGAGAGACTACTATCTTAGATTCAACGACCAAGGAACAGACTACTTTAGACATGGACTTCATATAGACGGATATACAAACCTAAAGTCCGGAAAAGACACCAGACAATCATGGGATGGTTCAGGAGATTCTTTTAGATTGGCTTCATTTAAAAATACGCCATATGAAAACAACGATCCTGTAATGTATGGTGTTGAAATAGTTATTGATGCATTCAGTTCACCATTATTGAACGGTGCAGTAGAAGACTTTATATCACAATTTTCATACGTAAGTGAGATAGCATCAAGAGCTATAGTATTAGATGATTTTAAAAGACAGTTTTCAAAAATATTCAGAACAAAAGGGTCAGTCAATCAGAAAACATACAAAGGAGACGACGTTCTTATAAATAAACAGCGTGAAGGTCAAGCTATGGCATCTAATGTTGATGGTTTATTATCAGCATACGCAGGTGCAGAGACACAAACAAATCTATATAGACCAGGTAAAAAAGCTTATATGTCATACTACCTACAAAAGATTGATGGTCTTGCTAAACTAATAGAATCCAATACTGCAGAAACTAAAAAGTTTTTGACAGATTATAATAAAGATGTCATCAAACTAACCTTTTTAGAAGATTTATCAGCAACAATGGGAACATTGGCACATCTATACAAGCTACTATATTGGTCAAGACCAAATGGTAAAGGACTTATTCCTGAAAACCTTTTAAGATTCAACTGTGACATAATAGTTTCCGAATGTAGAAATTTTAATAGAGTTAGAAAAGCCACGAAGACTGGAGACTTAGAAATAATAAAAGATAACGTATCTAGATACATATACTCTCTGAGAGAATGTCAGTTTTACTTTAACACTATGCCACATGAAGATGCTATAGATATGGGTAGTGTCAAAATGTATGGTGATGGAAACGCTGCGTTTGAGGTTACGTTTGACTACAAATATGCACATATGAAACTTGAAAAGTGGATACCAGATGCTGAAAAGTTTGGTCAATATGTAGGATACCACAATGGTGCTCTATGGAAGATAGGAAATAAAGGAATGAGAGAAGTTAGAAAAGTAGGTGGATTCGTAACTATTGATACTTCTGTTCCTAAATTCTATACGGTAGGAACAAACACCATGAGAGGAAATGGAGTCACTAAAGCCATCATAATGGACGCATTCAAAGTAAGTGCCGAGTCAGATGGAGAAGAAGCAAAAATCGTTACCGGAACATCAGGGGATGAAACTCCATCTACAATACCAAAAGCACCTCAAAAACCTGGAGATTCTGTAGGAGAAGACGAAGAATCAAAAGATTCTAAGAAAGAAGATAGAAAGAAAAAGACAAAACAAGCACTTGACCAATTTAAAGAAAATGCTAAAAAGTCTGCAGTCAATTTGGCAAAGGGTGCTGCTAAATTTGTATTCAATGAAGTAAACAACCAAATAAGCATTAGAGCAAAACTTTTAGAAAATACTATAAACAAAGCGAGAAACCTATTGGGACAGGGTGGTATGGTAAACGAACCTAAAAGAGTATATCCAAGACCATATAGTCCACATAGTTTGGGAATATTCTTTGACGTAAGAAACGACCTATTCAATTTTGTTGGAGAAGACGTAGCTGCCGTAATGGGAGGTGCAATGCAATCGTTAATACCAGGAACACAACTGAACGTGCCGTTCAAAATGCCTAACATAGGAGCAACTTTAGATAAATTAACCAAAGGTTTCTCTGTGTACGACGCAGAGGCCAAGCTTATTGCAGCAATGCAAAGTAAAGGACCTAAGATGCCATTCTTTGATATTAGTAAACATAGTACAAAATGGACAGGAACATCAATAAATAAACTATTCAACTCAAACACTACTTTCAAAAACGTAACTATGGAACAAGTTAAGTTTGGTGGAGGACTCGGAGTTAAAGGTTTTTCATACATGAAACCTAAAGGAACAATCTATAGTGATGGAAATAGTAAACCAGCAACGATGTTAGATGGATATTCAAATCCATTAAATAATAAATTTCCAGTTGGTACAAAAGACTATGGTAAGATTCAGTTTCCGGCAGGTGCACAGAAATATCCAGCACCACTTACACAAGTTGTTAAAACATTGGCAAACCTTCTTTCTTCTAAGACCGTTTGGAGTTATCCAATGGGAAGTATTCAGTTTCCAGATGCTGGACAAAAATATCCGGCACCAGTTTCACAAGGTACTAAGACACTTGATCAGATCAGAGTTGCAAATTCTAAAATAAGCAACTATGGGACTAGTGATGTAAATATGGTTCAGTTTCCGGCAGGAGGCCAGAAATATCCTGCACCAGTTTCTTCAGGAAATCAAAAACTTAAAGATATACTAACAAGTAGTAAATGGGTAAGTGTTCCTGGACCAGATTCTATGAGCAAACTTCAATTCCCTGCAGGTGGACAAAAATATCCAACACCTACAAATATGGGTAATGGAACTTTAAAACAGATACTTGATTCAAATACAAAGACTGGCACTAAATATGGTAGTACCAATTTAAATATGGTTCAGTTTCCTAAAGCACCTCAGAAATATCCTGCACCACTTTCACAAGGTAATAATACACTTACACAAATAGTTCAGTCTGGAACTAAATGGAGTTTCCCTGTAAATAATAAAAAGTTCGGTAAATAACAACATTTTGTTATAATCTAATAAAATATTAGATATAATTGATTTACTCTCTGTTGAGATTAGATTAATTAATATATAATCTATGAGTGCAAAAGATTTCATAAAGAACAAGATGGATGGCGCAAGTGCCAACAAGACATATATCGGCACCGTCGAAGACAACAACGACCCTAAAAAGCTAGGAAGATGTAAGATAAGAGTTCTTGACGTATTTGATGAAAAGAGTAAAGACGACAAATATGAAATCTCCGTAGAAGACCTACCTTGGGCAACACCTTGGAAAGATGTAAATGGAAATAACTTTAATCTTCCAGAAAAAGGTAAAGTGGTTACTGTAGTCTTTGAAGATGGAAACAAAAACAACCCAGAGTACATATCTTCTGACCATTATAATGTAAACTTAGAAAAAAAATTAGAGCAATTAGCAGAGGCAGATTATTTATCTATGAAAGCTTTAATATACGATCATAAGACTCAGATATACGTAAATGATACTGAAGGTTTAAAGTTAGACCATAAGTTTAACAACATAAACATAAGAGAAACTAGTATAAACGTCAATCTAAAAGACAACTTTGGAAAAATAAATATAGGATCTCCAAACTCTACACAAAGAGCAATCTTAGGAGATAACTTTACAAATTGGTTTGACGAGTTTCTAAACATACTGATGGGTGGTAAGGGTGGTCCTTTCTTAGGAAACCTTCTTTCACCCGTTATAGCGACTCCTGCACTTATGGCACAGATACAACTATACCGTTCTTTAAAAGACCCTAAGATATTGTCTAAGAACGTATATATTGTCGACAATGATAGTATAGTCACACAGGAAAGAACAGATGGTGGAGCCGCAAAAGGTTCTGTAACGGAAGGACAAAAAGGAGATACCTGGGCATCTACAGTAGATGAAAATAAACTTACTACAAAAGAACCTGTGAAGTTTACTCCTGTAGAAGGACCAACTACACAAACATTTGAGAAACCACCAGTAGATGCACCAACAGCATCAGCACCTATGGATTTGGCACCTGAAAAACCTGCACACAATCCAGATATAGATGTGTTATTAGAAATGCTTAGAATAAAGAATTACAAAGTATTCACAAAACCATATGAGCTAAACATAGTATCAATAAGAAATCAAGCTTTAAAATCAGGTGATAAATACACAGACGAATTTGTCGACAAACTTTACGCGTTTTACAAAGATGATAAAGATGTATGGCAGTTGAAACAATATGTGTTCTCTACTATGCCTGGTGTCGAATTTGAGATAACAAAAGGTTGGGTAAAAGATAAAGACTTTAAACGAAAAGAAAGAAAATATTGGGAAGAGAAGATTGGTACTAAGATAACTTTAAAAGACTTTATGAAAGGTCCTATAACTACTAAGGTTGAAGATGATGATAATCCTGCTAGTGCTGGTGCAACAGCATCTGGAACTTCAGGGACATCTGGAACTTCAGGAACACCTGGAACAAGTGGTACTTCAGGGACAAGTGGTACTTCAGGGACATCTGGAACAAGTGGAATAGCAGAAGATTTAACACCACCCACGATAACACCGACAACTCAAGATAAGCTTGAAAAAGACGGATATACATCAACAGGTAGTGTTAGTGGCAAAACCTTATTAGACTCTAATATAACAGTGACAGGGAAAACTTATAGTGCCGCCCAAATTGCATTGATGGAAAAATTGAAGAATATGAAAGTTGATACAACATCTGGCAACGGTGCTACTTTCACTAAAGAATCGGGAGAAAATATAGTAGCAAAATGGATAATATTCCAGAAATAAAAGATAAAAGATGATAGAATATAAGTTATACATAACGAATCCGATGTTTTACGGTAGTTCTCAGAACAATTTTGAGAAGAACCTATCCGGAAAGATAACCATAAACGAAACAATTGCAGCCAGCGGAATGACCGAAAGGACTGCAGTAGGCGAGGTTACCGGAATTC
>Ga0208133_1000742_pt1 | contig 12193 bp, 36 predicted proteins | sample ColrivemetaGS535_FD_187595 | JGI IMG/M metagenome (GOLD analysis project Ga0208133, IMG submission 187595) | Estuarine microbial communities from the Columbia River estuary, USA - metaG S.535 (SPAdes) (version 2) | ecosystem: Environmental > Aquatic > Marine > Intertidal zone > Estuary | place... | reverse complement strand
GCTCCATACTTTTCACGCATATTGTCCACAGAATTCATAACACGATAGCCCATGATCAACTCCTTGTTTCTAAGTATTAATTATAACACCAAAACCAATTTGTGTCAATTATTTGATATTTTGAATATTTACGCAGGCGAACATAAATTTTCTTGCCAAGAAAGTTTGTGGTTCGATATCTTTAAAAGGATTGTTAATTTCACCCCAATTAAAGGAATTAAGTATATCAGGTTGATTATTAGGAAGATATCTTGTATATGAAATAAATCTTGCCGTAGTATCCTTACAATTATATTGTTCTAATGTGACTTGTGAATCACCGTTGGGTTGAAAAACTTTCCACCATACTGCCACTAAATCAGAATTAACTTTCAATCGTTTACTAAAAGTAGGTTCGTAACGAACATTATCTTGAAATGCATTAACCCAATCTGCATTAGCAGAAAAACTAGCAATCAAACCTAATGTAATTAAAAGTTTTTTCATCATCAATCCTTAAGCAAAGAACTCAGTAGCTTCTACTTCAAAAACACGATAGGCCGCCATGGTCTTTTGAGTTTGAGCCATGGGGTTTGTTTTAACGAACTTCAAAAAGTCCAAAAAATTCATACCCAAAAAGTCTGCGTCTTTTTGTAATACGGAAATTGCTGTAGTAAGTTTCATATCAACTCCTTGTTGCGATAATGTATTATACTGCCAAAACCAATTTGTGTCAATTAAGCCTGGTAACTGCAATAGCCGCGAATCTTGCTGGACTTGTTGGTAAAACTTTCGTCGAACTTCACAGTATAGCCCTGGTCCTTCAATGTCGCCATCAGCGTTGACAAATCGCAGTCTTCTTCTAAAAAGGCATTCACACCATTTTGATAACTGTAGGGAGTGATCTTATCAGCGATGCCAAGTTTGACCAAGCGAGCTTTAGGGAAGCGGGCCCAAGCATGACCTGAATCGCCGAATACTTTAATTTTGATTTCTTTCATTTCAACTCCTGTTAAATTAAATAGATTGGCTGTGCTCTGCACATTTAATCGTTCCTGCTTGACTTTTTGCTTTCGCGTGTCTTGCGTTTTGAACGAACCGTAATTATCCGTTGCCCCACCTAAGTGCCCCAGTTCCTCTAGGGCTTTACCACTGTTCCCCAGCGGCCTTAAATGCTCTTTACTTCAGCAACCTTATTTTCTTACTATGTGTTTATTATACTGCCAAACCCAATTTGTGTCAATTAACGTGTTTTGTCCATGTATTCAAACAAAATCCACTTGGCACGATTCAGTGCTTGACGGGCATCTTCAGCTCGCATATAGTCAATGTCGCCGTACTCGGTGTTGATCATTTCCTGTGCATCGCTGAGTATGCTAGCGGCCATCATTGCAGGGCCGCTGTGACGAAAAGTAATACTGGATTCCACTGCTTCGCGCATACCTGCTTCGGTAACGCCATACATACGAACTTCACGTTTTTCTTGTTCGTTCAAAGTAATCATCTCGCCCAATGTATCGTATCTCAAACCCATTTAGTGCTCCTTTTTGTTTACTATGTATGTATTATAAAGCCAAAACCAATTTGTGTCAATTATCGCCGTAGCGGCCTCGTTGGAAGAACTTCCACATAAGCCATTTAGATTCGCCCATTCCTTGAATTATGCCTTCGTATTCCAAGTAAGAACAGTGGGCCCATTGTGGATGAGGACGACCTCTATAATCCACTTGCTTGTTATTACGAGTCACCTGCGACTTGGCCGCAGATTCGGTTTTGTAGTAGGCTTCTCCTTGGCCAGTTTCTTTATTATATACTACAAAACCCATGACAGTTCCTTAAACAAAAGAACCCATCACTTCTTCAGCGGCAGGGATTGTTTCACACTCACAAGCCCATGCATGAAATGAATCATAGTGACCCCTAAAATATTGTGGTCGCATTGCCACTTTACAATAAGGGCACACTGGCATTGCCACGGTTTCTTTAACTTCTGTGTTCATTGTATACTCCTTAAAAACTAAATTCACGCACCCAATCAAATCGGGTGCTTGCAGGTACCCAACGGAATTGGCTTTTCTTACGCTCGCTTTGTTCAAAGTCGAAGCAGACCATAACCCAGCCACGCTCAGTGGAGAAAGCAACGGTGTCTGCAACCCTGACAACTTCGACAACTCTGTCGTTCATTTTTGCTACAGTAACAGTCATACTATCTCCTTTCATAAAATAGTATTATATTACCAAAATGAATTTGTGTCAATTAACTCCAATATTTTGAAGAGTCTAAACTGTCCCAATATGCTTTATTGTTGCGGTTGATGAAATTTTTAATTAGATATTTGCCCATGCCAAGATACCCCATCTTCTTGAACCTACGACTATCTTGTCCAAAATGATGTCTAAGTATTCTAAACTTTCGTGGGCTATACATTCTTGATAGGAAGTAGTCTTCACTTGTGGAAAACTTTTCAGGGAAGCCACCAAATTCTTCAAACCTATCTCTGCGTGTTAACATAAATGCACCAACAGCAAATGGTGAGAAATATTTCATAGCATGATTTATAGTATTAAAAATAATGAATCCAATTGTTGCTCTTGGATCTTTGTCGTAACATTTAATTTTTAAACCAATTAGATCTAAATTCTTAGACTCAATTAAATTAACAGCATCGTGAATCACTGAGTTCTTAAAGAAGCGAACATCAGCATCAATGAATAAGATGTATGGGGTAGTGACCAGTTGAGCCCCATTGTTCTTGGCTATGCTAACAGGGCCGCCTTCAATGATTTCAACATTTAATCCGATACTGTTATTCTTGATAACTTGTCTCGTGTTATCAGTACTACAGTCGGCTATGATGATTCTAGTATCGCCAATGTCTTGATCACGTAAAGAATCTAATAAATGATTGATGTAATTTTTTTCGTTCTTACAAGGAACTACTATGGTAATTTTATCGCTGAGTTTCATTTCTTTATACACCTTCCTTCAATTTTAAATTGATTGAACTTTAACCAATAGGTCATTGACTGTAAAGTTTGTTCGCAGGATAATTTATCTTGGAACGTTAGTTCTATTCGTCCTGGCACATCTTTTGGATCATTGCTGTGAACTGCTAGTAGGATCAGTATCCACATTGTCCTTCTCCTTGGTCCAAGTAATTATTTCCCAACGACCGTCATGATGTTCTACAAGTGCTGTACAACTTTCAACCCAGTCACCGTCATTCATATATTTAACCCCGTCGATGTCTTTGATTTCTGCGTGGTGTATGTGGCCACAGATAACACCATCAAAACCACGCTTTTTACAATAGCCAGCTAGATTCTTTTCAAACTGGAACATAAAGTCTATGGCTTTTTTTACTCGATGTTTGAGATATTTACTAAGACTAAAATACCCAAAACCAAAGCGATGGCGTATCCAATTGAACTTGCTATTAAGCGATAAAATGAAGTCATATGCTCGATCTCCTAAAAATGATAACCATGGCGCCAGTCTAGTAATACCATCAAACAAATCGCCATGTGTGACTAGATAGTGCAGACCATCTGCACCTATGTGTTCTGTTTGATTATGAATTTCTATTGATCCAAAACTAAAACCATAAGGTATCATTGGTCTTAAAAATTCATCATGATTGCCTGCTATGTATATAACCTTAGTGCCACGTTTTGCGTGTCCAAGAACTCTACGAACAACATTGGTATGACTTTGTTTCCATCGCCACTTGTTTTGTTGTATGCGCCAAGCATCTATTATATCACCCACTAGATATAAGGTATCGCAGGTGTTATGTTTTAAAAAGTTATTTAATTGATCTGCTTTGCAATCGCGGGTACCTAAATGAACATCGCTGATAAAAATACTACGATATGTTTTAGTATCCATACCAATATTTACCCAAAATTCGATTACAGTTTTATTACAGATAAAAAAAGAGCCTTGTGGGCTCTTTTGTCGACCATTTATCACATTGTACGCCGTCGACCAGCGATATTGTATTTAAGAGAAATACTGTTACAAACAGATTACAATTCTATCCGCCAATTATTAATCTAGCCATTAACGCATCTTCGGCTTCGATAAAACTAAAAATCATATAATCTTCTGTGACCTGCGTCATATACTTGTTTCCTGGTAATCCAAATGATTCTAGAACTCGAGTGCATTTGTCTGTCCAATCACTAACACTATCTCCGTCTTTCCAAGCAACTTTTATTTCAGTCATTGTGCGTAAACATTAAACATATCATTGATAACACCACTGCGCTGTTTTACATTTTTATTACCCAATGTAATCATAGCAAACAGCACTCCATCTTTTTCTACCAGCATAGCAAGGCACCGGCCAGCGGCTGTGGTAAAACCTGTTTTAGTTAATACAATACTATCGTAGTTAAAAATTTGTGGATTAGTATTGCGTAAGTTGATTGTTATTGTCTTTTTACTCTTAGGTGGTTGATATTTAATAGCATATAATTTTTCACTGCTGTAAAATTTGATAATATCAATGCGACGTAAGATAAACAAAAACTCTTTTAGTTCATCTACTGTGCTAACATTGCCTGCTAACAATCCTGTGCTATCTACAATTCGAGTTTCTTTAAATCCATTAAGTCCCAAATGCCAGTTAATGTCTTTTAGAAACTCGTCATAACCACCTGGGTGGGCGTGAGCTAGACTTTCTGCGGCAAGATTGTCACTGCTCATTAACATTGCCCGCATTAGTTCACTGCGTTCTAAGTAAGCACCACGAGCAAATCTACCACCAGACTTGCCTTGTACTTTGACTTTTTCATTTAAATCAACTTGGCTCATTACTACGGCATAAGCTGTGAATAGTTTTGTAATGCTGGCAATACTGCGAACATCAGAAGTATTTCTACTATGTTCATATCTTAGGTCTCTATAGTCGTAGAGCCCATAGCTATTGGCGTATACGCTGGATGCTGATAGCAAACATAATATTAATAAAATTCGTTTAAACAATTTCTTCTCCAAAGGTCAATTTAAATATCATTGCTTGTTCCCTGTTTGATATACTTATGTCGTAGATCGCACTAAAAGGATTATTATTACTTAACCTTATTGTATATTGCCAGCCTTTGTTCTTTAACCAAGTTGCGGCTTTAACTGCGGGACCGTGCCCTTTAATTTTCATTGTTGTCATCCTCCACCCCACTTTAACTTAAACATAAAGCAATCTTCTTGATTCTTAAAAGCAAAGAATAATGCATCATTACCACCTATATCATTCAATTCCGAATTGCCCCAATAGTCTTTGATAACTCTATGAATATCAGTACGCCATTTATCTTCACAGTTTTCTTTGCACCATTTTTCTATTGCAGAATAAGCATCTATCCAGGTTGGATATCTATCCCAAGGATCTCCTTGCGAGCTTTCAAATACTACAATATAAGTATAGCCGTGATAATAATCTTTAATACGGTTGGCTCGTTGATTTCTATCAGGATCATTAATATCTTGATATTGTTCTTCCGTCCAGCCCTGTTTCTTCAAGTAAGCGGCATGACGATAAAAGTCCCAACGACCTTTTAGATTGTCAGTTAAGTTGCTTATAATATTTTTTACGTCTGCTGTTTTCATGACCACCTCAATGAAAATATCATAGCATCTTCCTGTTCATGAAAGTAAAAATATGTACAGTTAGATTGATAGACAACATTCCAGCGACCTTTGAATGTACCTAACTGTTCACCTAGCCATAGTTCCATTTCAGTGACAGAATTAGTAAATTCATTTTCGTTGACCTTGACTTTATAAGGCCAGAGTTCTTTCTTTAGCATTCATGATCCGTATTTCAGTGCAAACATCATTGCTTGTTCTTCATCATAAAAAGTAAAGATAACGTGTTTCTTATATGCTTCTTCGTGATAGAATCCATAGTTGTTTTCCGGAACCCAAGTAAAGTCGAAATCAACGCCTTGCTGTAATCCTTCTTTACGTAAAGAATAAACGATGTCTAATACTTTGTCGAGACTGCGATATATTTTAAAATCGGTCATGACCACTTTAATGTAAAGAAGGCGGCATCCTCTGGACCACCTAGATACAGTCTTGCTCTATATTGATCATTAAGCCAACCCCAATGAATGTTCCTATCTGAAGTATTTTCAAAACCTAAACTGTATTGATCAACTTCTCTACTAGGTCCCCAAGTTTCCCAACACCAAAGTCTTAGTTCAAAAAACTTTTCTCGTACATTATGGCGTTCATTCCAATCATCGTGTTTAATTTCAACATAATATTTAAACCTGTTAAAGGCGGTATGTCGCTTGTCTGTTCGTTTAACTTTTATTTTCATAGGTTAATCTATATAAGAAGATAAATTCTTCAACTGCTTTTCGATCCTTAAATTCCCACATATTATAAGAAGTGCGCCTTGCACCGTGTTCTTTAGCCAAAGCGACGACAGCATCCACTGTTTCGCTCAAGTGGATGCCGTAGAATTCTTCAAACTCTAAAACGCATTTACCGTTAGTCTTTGTTTTGATTTTCATCGCAGACTGTCATTCTTCAACTCCAAAACAGTTTTTTAACAAAACTAAAAATAATCATAAAAATAGTAAAGTAAGCAGCCGCACCCACCATCAACAGATACACAATAGCCCACCAGCCTGCTCGGTCACCTTCACTCATTCTTCGCTCCATTCACAGGTGCAGTATTGAAACTCATATCGGGTTTCATCTATGGGTAGATAATCAAACTCAGGGCAGTAGTGTGCCTTTTCACCAGTCAATATCTTACCGTGTATTTGTAAACAATCTTCTTCAAACTCGGTCATTGTGCCTCCACTGTCATAGGACAACGGCCATCAACTGTGGCTCCAAAACCTAGAGGACAAGCAATCTTGGTTCTATCCGCACCGCACTTGTGGCAGATCCATCCCTTAGGCTCTTCAACAGCAAAATGATCTTGATACTTGTTCATCAATCTCTCAAATGCTGTAAATGAAAGTTCTTGCTTATTAATGTCAATACATTCCTTGACAATCAACTCAGCATACTTTTCCAGTGCGGCTTCCCATATATGTCGTTTTGCACCCAAACCGAATATCTCAAGTTTGGATTCTTTTTCAAATTGTCTAAGTCGTTTGTTCATATTTCACCATTGTTTGACAATACTCACGGATGCCGTGTTCACCTTCTACCTGTGCTACACTTCCAAAAGGTTGCCACCCTTGCCTAATGTAACCATTTACTAAATCAGCAAGGTTCGCCAGCGATATCGCTTTGCATATATTATACTCTTTTACTAGAAAAGTCAAGCAATAACCTTTTTGGTATTTGGTTTATAATCACTGTAAATCATATTGCCTTGTTCACGAATAGAATTTACAATTACCTGTGGATCAGTTTTAAACATTTCTTTGACAAACTCATAGTCCATAGTTTCATCTGTAGAGAATGTATAGATCTCATAACTACGTTGGCTATTTGCTCGTGCCCTAATCATCATCGTTGCTATGTTGTAAGGAACTCGATATGTTTCGCCTTTTAACTTGGCCATAAGGCCATCGCCTTCGATGTCTGAGATGTCAAACATACACTCAAGACCATCGCAGTCCCACATAGCAAGGAATCTATTTTGTCGTTCCATTAGTGTGATCCTTTTTAAGTTTAGCAATTAATTGACGGCCACGCTCTTCATCTTCTTTCTTTACTCGTTTTTTATTATCGCTGAGTCTAAGCATTTCGTCATACTGACGGGCCCACTGAACACCTTGCAACCAAATACGAAGGCTTTCTAGTGTGCCAGTAAATATTTCTGCATCACGAGTGTAAACAGGCAATGCATCAGCATCTTTAGGGATAATAGATACTCTGTCATCAAAGTCAGAGTCGCCCCAACCTGACGACTTAGGTGCTTCAAGCACAAAGCCAAGGTGGTCAACTTCTTTCTCAAGATGACGGAGTACTAATATCGATTTATAGCCGCTCATGCTACGTGACTCAAGTGATCGAATGTACGGATGCTTTCGCTGCCGTCATATTCTGACACATAGAATCGTGTGCCTGGCTCCAACCATTCTATTACTACGTCTTGAGCACCACCAGTGTAACTAGTGTAGCCTAAAGATTCGGCATATTCTGCCAAGCCTTCTGAACTTGTCTGCAAAACATAATCAACCAGTCGGCTGTCAAACAACAGGCCTTCTCGTTCATGGTCGTGTGCCCAAGTGCTCCAACCAGCACCAAAGCCAGAGGAGATCAATACTGCGACCAATCCTTGGTCATCATAACGTCGTTCAAATTCCATGTTAACTCCTTCATGCTGTTTCCTTAACTGCGGCCAATGCTTCTGTTAAGGGAACAAGTTTTTTATAATATTTTACATCTCGTTCGTATGTATTACCTACATACCAAACACCATCTCGCATAATGTAATACCATTCTGCACCACAACCATCGGCACGTTCAAAGAACTCATCTAAGCTCAAGTCCGATTTAAACTCTGTACCAGTCTCGCCACGGTCGCGGCCATAAAAGGTACACATATCTCTAAACTTATCATTGTACTCATCAGCAGTCATTCCTGAATCGTAATGACCAAACGGATGCTCTACACCAATGTAAGGACGCAGACTAGACAAGTCGCCTAGTGCTACTAGGTTATTTGCTTTAGCAGAGTCGTAGTGTGTCTCTAGGATATCGCCATTGTGTTCCAAATAGCCATCCCAGTGACAGTAAACTGATTTACAAACATCACCATGCATAACGCCGATACGTGAACGTGTTCCCATTCCAAACCCCATTTTGTTAAACTATGTATGTATTATAACGCCAAAACCAATTTGTGTCAATTAGTAAGTTTCTTTAACAATATCAAATTGATCTGCTGGCCACTTTGCTTTGAACTCTTCTGATTTGACGTATTCGTTATAAGACTTAGCTTCAAAGAATACTTTCTTAAAAACGCTCATATGCTGACCTTTAGGAAGGATAGTGAGATAGATTGATTTTGCTTTGCCTGCCATTTTGTTTCCTTTGTTTAATATTCGTGTACTTCGGTTTCTGGATACTTGTTTATCCATTCTTGACAAAACTCACTGCCAACATCTAAGCTGACATATTCGTCGCCTTGCATACCTTGCTCGCTATAACTGACATCATCAGATGCTTCTACAGTAAAGCCTTGTGACTTTAAGAAAGTCTGCAATTCTTGCAGAAATTGATCATCTGTGTAAATCAATCCGTCTTTATCAGTGTTCCAAGATGTTGTATCAAAGCGAACCATTAGTTCGCCGAACAAACGATCTTCATCTTCCATTTTTGTAATTATACAATCAAGACCTGTAACTGTTACAGACTTAGCTTGCCTGCTCCACAGACCTCGGCCGTTTGTATTAAGAATGGTTGTCGTTTCCATAATGTTTCCTTAAAGTGTGTTTAATACTGGGTTGTGGATTTTAGTAAGTTCACGTCTCAACTAAACCGTATGTAAAAGCATTAACGCCAAACTCACGAATGCTCTTGCACAATGCCCAGTCTTTGTTCTCTGTCAATGCACGACGAACGTGTTTTTGCATACGAACTTTAAGGGCTTTTTTGACGTTACCACTGCAAACTGTTACACCAACATACTGTTCTGCTGTCACAGTATTAGTGATAACATATATTGCGTGGTTTCTATCTGTGCGTGTTTTGCGTTTCATCATGTATATATTATAACACAGAAACCAATTTGTGTCTATTAATTGGAGCAACGGGTGAGATTCGAACTCACGGTTTTACGGATTTGCAATCCGTTGCATTTGACCGCTCTGCCACCGTTGCGTAAAGTATTATTATAACAGAGAAAACATTATGTGTCAATTAAAATATTAATATAGATAACCATTATATTTGATTATCTTGATAATATTATTATTTTAATCGATAATGTTTCATTCTATAACATCGACTTAATGTGATATTATATTTTTCTAATTGATCCCGCCATAAAAAGAATTGAGGACCGTGGGTCATATTCTCATTAGTTAACCATTCCCATTGATGAACCATTTCGTGTGCCATAGTATTAATGAATAATCGTTTACTTAAGAAACTTTTATTAATCTTCATTTTAACGCGAGTTTGATCTTCTAAAACACCTTGACATTCACCCCAAAATGCTTTTGTATAAACTAACCTAAAACTTGGCATTTTAAGTTCATTATTAAAAACATTACGATTGATATTACGCCAGATTTCTCTACAATCAGCGATTGTAGGTCTAAACTTGGCGTCGTGCTCATCGAAACTCTGAACCATTTTAAATAATTTGGTTCTAGTTATGTCCTTCTTCTTGGCCATATAGTCTCCTTGGGTGGGATTAACTATATATCTAATTATGTCAAAGAATTAAACGTTGCTATATTTACGAGCGTATGCTTCAGCTTTTAGTCTACGAGTTTCGATAATAATATCAGAAACTGCTTTTAAAAAGTTTTTAATTTTGTTCATATCAAATCCATCCTTTAAATTCAGAGTTTAAGTTAATTGGATGTACTTCCCATCCTTCATTTTTCCAACGAATTAATGTCCATAATATATCTAAGAAATTCATAGAAACTCCTGAGCCATTTGGATTATGATTAGTAGAGCCACTGCGGCTATTTGTATTGATAGTAATTCCATGATTATCTCGACATCAATTCTTTGGCTTCTTTATGCATACCTGCACGAGCCATCGCTGACGCGGCGCGAGCCTGTCCAAAGCTCATACCAATTTGATATAATACGTTTAAAAAGTTTTTCATAGGTAACTCTCCTTGCGGTCGAATTCCCTAATCCAGTGTTCTACTTCACTGATGTCTTGTATGTTTTTACTTGATAGATAAGCGTCTAATTTACTTTGATAGTTCTGTTGTGGGAACATTTCAGATAGACGCTCAATTAGTTTTGCTATTTTTGCTGTCATTACACTTTTCCGTTAGTAAGAGAAACTCAGTGTTTCTACTAACTTATTTATCATGCAATGCAACATTTACTCAGTATTAACACTGATATTATGCTTCAGTACTAAAGATATTACTCCACTTTTTTAGTTTTTCACGTTTAGCTTCTGAGTACTGTTTTACTTCAGCAGGATATACAATATCTAACTCGTACATAATTTCAATCATAGCTTGTAAATCCCCAAGCTCTTCGGCTAGGTGCTGACGGTTAGTCAAAGGCTTATTTGGCTTGTAGTTATCAATTCCGAAGCGGCTAATCTTGCTAACCGCGACAATCACTTCGGCACATTCCTCTTGGAGAATGTCCAAGGCTTCTTTTTGTTTTGGATTCATTATTCTGACTCTAGATTAATGTTTAAAGGATGTCCATTTGTGCGGGCTACATAAATGGCTTCTTGATGTTTTTGTTCGGCTACTTCAAACGTATAAACGCCTGCTACGCCTTTGCCGTGTTCGTGTATTTCCATAGTGATGGTTTCTGCCCGAACATCGTCATGATGGAAGATGGCTTTCAATATATCTTTAACAAAGTCTGCAGGTGTTGCTTCGTCGTTGTTAAAAACAACTTTATATAAGTTGGGTTTTTTAATAACGATTTTTGTAGATTGAGAAGTTTCTGTTGCCATTAAAGTCATGTTTTTCCTTGTATTAGTATTTATCAGGGGGACAAGATGTCCCCCATCTTACGCTTTAGTTCTTATCGATGCCGATAACGTTGATTTTGCGAGGTTTTAATGCCTCTGGTACAATTCTAGTTATTTCTATTCTAAGAACACCGTCCTTAATACTAGCTTCACCCACTTGCATATGCTCTGCTAAAGTAAGTACTTTTTCAAAGTCTCTATAAGCAAGACCTCTATGTAAGTATTCAACTTCAGTGTCAGCATCACGCTTGCTTTGTCCACGAATAATAAGTTGGTTTTGATTGACTTCTACATCAATTTCATCAAGTGTAAAGCCAGCAACTGCTACTTCGATTTCGTAGTTGTCTTCACTTTTCTTAATGATATTGTATGGAGGGTAAGTTGGATTTGTAGTGTATGCTCGTTCTGTAAACAAGCGGTCAAATCCAATAAGTGCTTTATTCAATTGTTGTAAAGCTGTTGTGTCAAATCGTGTTAATGCGTTCATAATTTTCTCCTTTAATAAGCAAGAACGTTTTAGGCTATGTGCCCTAACTATACAGCCCTATTGGCGCTGTACAATATATATTTATACGCTGATTTCATCACTCTGTCAAGAGATCGCC
>Ga0208133_1000741_pt1 | contig 12212 bp, 6 predicted proteins | sample ColrivemetaGS535_FD_187595 | JGI IMG/M metagenome (GOLD analysis project Ga0208133, IMG submission 187595) | Estuarine microbial communities from the Columbia River estuary, USA - metaG S.535 (SPAdes) (version 2) | ecosystem: Environmental > Aquatic > Marine > Intertidal zone > Estuary | place... | reverse complement strand
AAATAAAAAAGAATACGATAGTAAAAACAAAGAAAAAAATAAAAATTATTCAATTGAATACCGTAAAAAAAATCCAAAATATGTCAGTGAATATCAAAAAAATAGAAGAAAAAAAGATTTAAATTTTAGGTTAATTGGAAACTTACGTGCTAGATTATGTAATATTGTCAAAAATAAAACTAAAAATACATTAGACTGTTTAGGTGTTGATATTGATAAGTTTAAACAACATATCCAAAAACAATTCCAAAATGGGATGTGTTGGGATAATTATGGTGAATGGCATATTGACCACATAATACCAATTAGTTATGGTAAGAATCAAAAAGAAATTTACAAATTAAATTATTATACCAATTTAAGACCTTTATGGAAAATTGAAAATTTAAAAAAATCAAATAAATTAATACAACAATAAAATGGCACTAGGAACATATGGTATAACTCGCCCAGCCGACATGGCACCTGAAGATGTAGAAATCATCATGGTGTATACACCGTCAAGAGATTTTACGTCAACACCAATAATTAAAAAACTTAACTCATCTCAGATATTAACACCGTATTTTAATAACGCAAGTACAGGTGGTAATACAAATGAAATATTGGGGGGTCTTTATAATTTAAAACTACCAGCAACTGAATTTAATAAAATTGGTATCTACACTTTAATGATTAGACCGGCACAAATCAGAACAACATTAACTGATTGCGGTGTTTTATCAGCATTACCAAGTGTTAAAGGTGTTGTGGTGGATACAAACAACGTACCTTCAGCCTTTAGAAATAGATTTGTGTCTCAAGGATTGGTTGGATATCGTATTGAATATTTAAACACAGATGGTACAAAGATACCAAATTTTTATAGAATTATAACTTCATCATTTTTTGTTGATACTGTCGTTAGTAACCCTGCGGCGGGTAACACAAACTCTGTTAGATATAGATACATTGATTCACCAAGTGCAAGAAACTTAGTGTTTGCAACGGTATCACCTTCAAGTGCACCGTCAAACAATCCAAACGCAGTTCCTTACATTGGACAGCCAGGACAACAAGTTGTTTTAACAAATACATTCTTTAACCCATTCACAGTTGAAATTGAAATGGCGGAATACGACTTAAACAGTGTTGCAATCGCTCTTTATGGTAATCAGACCAAAGCAATTGATACTGGATTATACACTATCTACGACTCAGATAATAGAATTTACAAACAATACAACTTGTTTGAAATCAGAAGTGACTTTAACGACTTATTATATGAGGTTCGTCAAGATAGAAACAATAACATTGACTTTAGTGTTAGTTTTGACAACATCATACCATAATGGCTAAAATAGTAGTCCCAAATACCGGCGCCGGTTTTATTAGTCCCAACGAAGATTTAGTTGGATTTCAGACTACGCAAGGTGGTGGATTAACAAATACCAATTTTATTTGGAATTACGGAGTTGTTGAAAAAATTGATAAAGATTATCAATCGGGTGTTTTTTCAAATCCAATTACTTTAAGTGATTTAAATGTTGATATTGAAGAAGCGAAAAAGGCATTATCGGTTGACCTAAAAGTTTATCCATCATATGATTTAACTGAGGTAACCAATTTTACATTATACGGTTCACTAACCAAAAGATTTTCAGCATCGGTAACACAAATTATTAATTTCTTTCCAGCGGCGATTGAAGTTGATGAAGTTTATTTTGATTACAGTACCGCAAATACGGCAACAAATATAGTTTATAATCAAAACGAAAATACGACAAGTTTTGATGTTGACGTATCAAGGATTAAAAATATTTTTGATATTGATTTTTCACAAAACGCGGCAAGAAATATCGCTCTTAGACCAACACCTGTTAGTCCATTAAGAGATATGACAAGTTACTATAAAGATTATTCTTTATTTATTGGAACTGGCTCAACTGAATACCAATTCCTTTTATTCACACCATCAACATCAATAAGTGCTGGTACAATATCAGTTATTGTTAGTGGTAATCCTTTTTCAAATGTTAATACAACAACAAACACTTTGGTAATGAGACCAAACAAAATGAAAACCGAAATGGTTTTTGAAAATGATTTTGATGCTGTTGAAAAATTCTTATTAAATAGATTTATTGTTCCAAAATATACGGCACAATTTAAACTTCCAAAACAAACTGATGATGGAACTTTTTATACATCATATGTATTTTTAACTTGGCCGTTATTGGGTGTTTGGAATTTAGATATCCTAACAACTGCCTATGAAGCTTACTTAGAAACATTGAGTTCATATGGTGAACAACTTGATACTTTTAAAACAAATTTAATTAGCAGATTTTTAACCACAGATGCTTTTCACGAATTTGATACAAAAGACCAAAAGGTAGATAAAGTATTACAAATATACGGTAGAAGTTTTGATGAAACAAAAGTTTTTATTGATTCATTGGCAACAATGACATCAGTGGGTTATGTTCCTGAAAATGATATACCATCTGCATTGTTGGTTTATTTGGCCAAAACTTTGGGTTGGGACACTGGTATTTCACCAATAACTAATGAGGATTTTTTAACTGCAATTTATGGTGTTAAAAACAAATCAATTTATGAAGGTTGGACAAGAGACCAAACACCATCAGAATTAAACTTTGAATATTATAGAAGATTAATATTAAACGCATCAAATTTATTCCGTTCAAAAGGTACAAGACAGTCTGTTGAATTTTTAATGAGAACAGTTGGAGCACCCGACGCTTTAGTTGAATTCAATGAAACAATATACACCGCAGACAGGAAATTAAAATATGTGGATTTCATAACACAATATGTTCAAATTTCGGGTGGAACATATTTACAACAATTACCTGGTTATTTACCTGGTTCAGAATATAAAATTAAAGGACAGACATTTAGTGCGTTCACAACAAACTTAGCGTCATCTGTATCTGATTTTTCAATTACCGACTATCCAATTAACATTGATGGATACCCTAAGACACCTGACCAAACAACAAATTTCTTTTTTCAACAAGGACAAGGTTGGTACGAACAAAATTCATTTCACGTTAGTGAAAACGTAGTTCAAGTTTCAACTTTAACATTTACAGGAACAAGCCCAAATACACAAGTGACACAATTAGCTCCGTCATTTGGACAACAATTTTTACAAAGATACAGAAACTTCCCAAATATGGGTAGTTTAGGATTTAATATTAGTGCTAATAAAGATAACCAAAAATCTTTAGCTGGTGGAGTACAAACTGAACTTGATAATAGTTTAGTGTTAAACGTTAAAAATGTTGATTTATTTTTAAATGTTGGACAAGGTATTACTTATGATGTTTGGTCACAATCAAATGAATATGATTACCCAATTCCATATACAGGATTAACAACACCATATCCATCACCTGGTAATATTGATTGGACGGTTATAAATCCACAGCCACAAACAAAGACATTTGCCGAGTTCGCCCAATCATTCTACCATAACATGATTAATGTTAGAAACAGATGGTTCACAAACGATGGAAAATCTTCAGGATACCCAACACTTCAATTAGTGTATTGGAATTATTTACAGTCATTAGAACTAGCGGGTGTTGACACATCAAAATACACTTACCAAAAAATGATTGACTATTCAATTGGACTTGGTAGTTATTGGACAAAATTGGTGGAACAAGTAATTCCTTCATCAACCATTTGGAATGGTGGAATTAAATACGAAAACTCAGCCTTCCACAGACAAAAATATGTTTATAGAAAACAAAGAGGTTGTCAGTTCATTGCGGTACCATGTGTACCTTGTACAGCAAACGGTGTTCTATATGCTTACGATTGTATTGATGAAACAATATCAGGGGCAACAATTCCTTGGAGTGGAACAAGCTCAACAATTGAATCTTTCTCAGATGCGTTGTATACTGCGTTAAATGGTGTTGTAGCTTCACAAGGATATCAATTACAAAACTGTGACCTTAACTCAATTACATCTGTTTGGTATATTGATTTAAGATTAGATAGTACAATATTAGTACAACAACCATTCTTTACTGGGTACGGAATAACAGGGGTACCAACAGAACAACAATGGATTGACGGATTGGATACTTACCTATCAACTATTTACCAATATGGATTAAACTATAATGTTAATTCAGAAAGAATTATAATATCAAACTCAGGTTGTATGGAATTATTTAAAAACAAAACACTCACTCTTAATATAGGGATAAACGCAAATATTTCTTGTGGATAATGGCAAATTTTCAGTATGAGTTTTCAGTAACGGGCGATTGTACAAGTAATGGTAGTGGTGCTATCTATATATCTCTTTCGGGAGGTGTTGAACCATATACAATTGATTGGGTAAATCCAAATATTGGAACAGGTGACTATAAAACAGGATTAGATGCCGGTGTTTACATTGTAAGAGCTAATGACTCTTTGGGTGATGTTAATAATGAATTCTATATTAACATAATTGTGTCAAGCGGTGGTTGTTTAAGTGTAAGTTCTGTTAGTGCAACAACTTGTGGACAAAATAATGGGGTGGTAACTATCAGCGGTGCGTCTACAGCGTACCCAATTACTGTTAACATTTATTCAGGTAGTACATTAATCCAATCTGCAATTACAACAACAGGTGATGTTTCTTTTATAAATTTAGCGCCTGGCGTTTATAGAACATATTATGAAGATTATGGAGGTTGTTCAGGGTATTCAGAATCTGTAATTGTAAATTCATCAACACCTGTTGATTATGGATTTTTTATTGTAAATGATACAAATTGTTTTGGGGCAACAGGTAAATTACAAATTACAGGATTAACGGGTTCAGTACCATTTACATACCTTTGGAGTAATGGTTCAACAGGAACAACAATAACAGGATTAACAGCATCAACTTACAGTGTTACCGTAACTGATTCTGAAGGGTGTAGTGTAACCAAAGCGGTTGAAGTTAAAAAAGCTGACCCATTACAAATAGTATCTTTCCAAACAGTTAGCCCAAGTTGTTTTGCGGCAGATGGTTCCGTTAATTTAATTATTACAGGTGGAACTGGTCCATATTTTTATTCAGGTAGTAATGGAACAACTTTAATTAGTTATGCGACCAATCTAACATTTACTGGATTTACGCCAGGAACTGCAATTTTTACTGTTACCGACTCAACATTATGTTCAGTAGTTGGTAGTACATATTTACAAGCCGATGCAGGATTTTCAGTATTATCTATTGGAACACAAAATTCAACATGTTCAGCAAGTGGCGGAACAATTAGTATTAATGTTGTTGGTAATGGACCGTTTACATATACGTTAGTTAAACCTGATTCAAGTACCGAATCTTTTACAACAAATTTAACAACTCAAAATTATAACGATTTAGATTCGGGTGATTATACTGTAATTATTACCAATACTAATGGTTGTGTATTTACACAAGATGTTACTTTATATACAACAGACAAATTTAGTTTAACAACAATACTTTCAGGTACAACATGTGGACAAAATAATGGTTCATGTCAATTACAAGTTGGTACTGGATATACAGGTGTGTTAGATATGATTTTAACTAAAAATAATGTACCTGTAATTCAATACATTGATGTACCACAATCAGCGGTTACATTTAATGGATTATCTTCAGGTAGTTATACATTACAAGTAAGAGACGCAGACAACTGCTCTGTTTATAAATCATTTTCAATCAGTGTTTCTAATTCATTGGACTTTGGAATGAGTAGTACTAGTTGTGGTGATAGTAACTCAGGTGGTACTATTAATGTAAGTGTTTTTTCAGGTACACCACCATTTACATATCAATGGTCAGACAATGTTCCAATTAGTGAATCAGGACCAAGTATTTCAAATTTAACAGGTGGAACATATGGTTTAACAATTTTAGATTCAAGTAATTGTGTTTTAACAAGAAGTGTTGTTGTTCCATGTACACCTTTTATCAGTAACTACCAAGTTATACCAATTATTAGTAATGGATTTACAACCACAGTTAATAACAAAAGAGATTTTGAGACAATGGTTAATGAAGGGTTTTACGATTTAACCACAGGCAATACTAATTGTGTTTTATCAGCGGTTACATATGTTGCAACCATTGAGATTAGTGGTAACACATATGAACAAAATTTTTATACAGGAACAACATTAACTGATGTACCAACTGAATCAGAATGGGTGGATGCGTTGGAAGGTATATTATCAGGAATCACAGGTGTTGGAAGTTATACCGTTAATCCATCAACAAATACAGTTGAAATAAAATCTTATTGTAATGGTAGTCAAAACACATTAAGTAATTCTGAATTTATCATGGGGTTAAGTATTAATTATAGTATTAATTGTCAAACATAATGTCATCAAGATTAACCATACAGTCAATAACAGGAACGTCACCGTATAATTTTTACGTTTGTGATATATATGAAAATAATTGTTCTTTATTAGGGTCAGTATCAACTGATTCACCTGACCCAATTTTTATACTACCAAGTTTATTTAATTTGGCACCACAAATCATGATTAAGATGATTGACGCTAATAATTGTGTGATTAAAAAAATATTAACATGTGACTTAACTTGTAGTTTCCAAGTCATAATTAATACTGCTGAGTGCACATTTTGTGTTGTTGTTGAACCTGATTTAACATGTGGGTTCGCTCCATACATTGAAACAATTTAAAAAAATAAATTGTTCCACAATATTAAACTGATTTTAATTGTATTTATGTATTAACCAAGATAATAATTATGCCATCTTTAGATACTGTTTCCATTTATATTGTAAATAACGCACCAGGGTGTTCAGACTTAACCGTTGAATCACAAGTAAGTTTTTCATCATGTGCTCAAACATATATAGTAAGAATTTCTAATCAATCTAATGCGGTAGGACCATTCAGTATTTATTCAGGTTCAACATCAGGAACACCTATAGTATCAGGTGTTACAAGAGTTAATATGGTTGCAGGTCAAAGCATTTTATTATACAACGACGACCAAACAGGATGTGAAACACCAACTCCAACACCAACCGTTACACCAACTCCAACACCAACTCCAACACCAACCGTTACACCAGCCTCGGGAGCAACAAGCACTCCTACACCTACTAATACAGTTACGCCAACCAATACGGTAACACCTACCAATACGGTAACGCCTACCAATACGGTAACGCCTACTAATACGGTAACGCCTACTAATACGGTAACACCTACCAATACAGTTACTCCGACCAATACGGTAACACCGACCAATACGGTAACACCAACTAATACGGTAACACCAACTAATACAGTTACGCCAACTAATACAGTTACGCCAACCAATACGGTAACACCTACTAACACAGTTACGCCAACCAATACGGTAACACCAACTAACACGGTAACGCCAACTAACACACCAACCAATACCGTAACGCCTACTAACACTGTTACTCCGACTAATACGGTTACCCCTACTAAAACAGTTACACCAACCAATACGGTTACACCAACTAATACACCTACCAATACCGTTACTCCAACCAATACGGTTACTCCAACTAATACTGTAACACCAACTAAGACACCAACTAATACGCCAACTAATACGCCAACCAATACTGTAACACCTACTGAAACCCCAACTAATACGCCAACGGTTACACCAACTAAGACACCAACTAATACGCCAACTAATACGCCAACTAATACTGTAACACCAACTGAAACTCCAACTAATACACCAACTAACACACCGACTAACACTCAAACTCCAACAACAACTCAAACACCAACTAATACCGTGACACCGACCAATACCGTGACACCAACCAATACCGTGACACCAACTAATACGCCAACACCATCAACAACTCCGCCACCATTACAAGCGTTGTTATTTATGGAATCAGCTGATGATGCTTTAGATAGTGGTAATGTTAATACTGATATTACTTCATATATGTTGGCGTACAATCCTCTTTCATGGTTAGGATTCCAAACTAGCGGATTACCAACTTTGTCGGACCCTGCCCAAGTTGACGCCTTTAAACATTGGATAGATTGGCCGGGATTCAAAACAGGTACAACAAATAATTTAAATGGAACATTTAAAATAACTATACCACAAACAAGTGGGGGAGTAGACTCATTTGGAAATTCAATTGAAGCCTATAAATTTTTAACAACCGAAGTACCAGCAAATACTGTTAGAGGTAATATTTGGTATGTTGTATTAGCGCCACTATCTATGACAAATAATCAAACATATGAAAAAGTAGGTATTAATTATAATGGTAATGCGTCATCACTTACTCTTACAAATACCGACCCGGATACTAGAGCTCAGAATATTGTGTATAGTGGGTCAAATTTTGTAAACACAACTTATCGTATATACACTAATAGTTCAAATTGGAACGTGGGTGCACCTGGTGTTTTTGATACAACAAATAATTATTTCAGAGGTGGAACTTTAATCTAAAAAAAAACTAATATAAAGATAGAATGGCATTTCCGTATAAAAACCCCATATCAGCAATACAACTTTCAGGACCTGATTCAGTTTTACTTACTGATACATTTGGAACAAATTTTAGTGTATCATCAGTAGGTGGATACATGGAAGTTTGGAATATTTCCGATTTAAATTTTCAAACTTTTGGTGGAACAGGAACAATTCAAAATTCTGGAAATACAATTCCTGTAACTTTTTTTAAAAGAACCTCAGGGGCGGTTTCAGATAGAATAACATTAAATTCAGATGCAATTTCTTCAGGTAGAAGAAGAATTGGAATGTTGGTTTATGTATATGAAACTGACACAACATATCAATATCAAATTGCTAATTATGAAACTTTATGGAATAATGCTGTCGCTGTTTCAAATGTAGTAACTACCGCTAGTACAACGTACACAGTATTTAACCGAGTTTCAGGTGTTGAAAGACCAGCGGGACAGGCTTTAATAGCTGCTTGGACAGGTTCAACAATTGAAAGTCTTTCAGGAGCAACAGCCGCAAATGCCAATTGGAAAATTTATAGAGGTGGTGGGGTTCAAATCACAGGTGGAACATATAACTCAGGAACAACAACATTAAATTTATTCAACAACACTGGTGGAACAATTTCAATCACTGGATTTACATCAGGTGGTGGAGGTGGAACCACAGTTACAGGTGGAACTTTTAACAAAAATACAGGTACATTAACAATTAATAGTAGTGACGCATCTTCTGTTAATATTTCAGGATTTACGGATGTTTATACCACAGGTGGAACCTTAAGCGGCTCAACACTTGTATTATATGATTCAACGGGTGGAACTGTTAATATTTCAGGATTTACAATTTTGGACCATATTAGTTATGGTGAAGCCTCAAATTTAGATACAGGATTAAGAGTTATTGATACCGAACCTACGAGTGGGGTTACAGGTGTTTTTTATAATTATATTTTAACAAATAATGACACCAATTACAGAGCGGGAACATTTACAATCATAACCGATAGAACAAATGTAGATTGGACTGAAGTATGTACCTTAGATTTGGGTTATACTGATGATGTTGTTTTAAGTGCTGATATTAATTCAGGTTTAATTAGATTTTTGGGAACCTTCCCAAGCAATGATTGGCAGTTGAATTATGTTAAAAATACTGTTGGTTCAACTTTTGTGAACCCAGCACCATCAGCAACACCAGCACCAACAGCGACACCAACGGTAACACCAACTAATACACCAACCAAAACGGTTACACCTACTAATACGCCAACACCAACAGTAACACCAACCAATACTCCAACACCTAGCTCAACACCTTATGCGTATGGTTGTTCATATACATTAGGATATACAGGTGGTGGATTTACGGCACCTCCTTCATATACAATTACATGGAATGATTACTATGGTAATCCAATGTCACATGAATTTACTGGCGATAACCAAGTACCAGGTTATACATTCTGTGCTCAATGTGGTTCATTCTACAATGGTGGAAATGTTGATATTGTTGCTAATTTAATTGGACCATGTGGTTCATTACCGACACCAACACCTACGACAACTACAACACCTACCAACACACCAACGGTAACTCCTACTAATACCCAAACGGTAACTCCTACTAATACGCCAACATCAACAAATACACCAACTCCTACGATTACACCAACACCAACCGTAACAAATACACAAACACCAACAGGAACAGCTTTACCTTCAGCAGTATTAAATTTTACAGTACAACAAGTAGGTTCTGATGTAGTTATATCAGGAAGTGGAAGTGTTAACACATCATTCTTAACGTTTCAATACACTCAATTTGATAATGCTTGGATAGTCGAAAACACAGCAACATTACTTGTGGCGGATGGAGATTATGATGCATACTCTCAAATATCAGGCCCAAGAAGGTTTGGTCCTAACAATAAGACTAATTTTGCCAATTCATTCAGTGGAGATGCGTTTGGATTTGAAGGTCAAAATGTTTCCAGGTTAGTTTATGTACCATCAGGATATACATCTAATTCACCTTTAAATGGTGTATCAACATATAATAATAAAACAATATCAACAGACTTTGGATTTTCTGCAGTAACGTATACTTGGACATATAGTGGAGGTTCAATTAACTTAAATGTTATTCCACCACCAACTCCTACGGTAACTCCGACTAATACACCAACTCCTACTAATACACCAACGGTGACTCCAACAGGAACGCCTATTGGTGAGACACCAACACCAACTCCTACACCTACAAATGCGGGACTAAATGGATGGTTATTTTATGAACCTGAAGGTGATACATCACCTGCAGAACCTACAGCAAATGGTAATGCCTTATTTTTTAACACAGGAGTCCCTATAACAACTTATAATCCAAATTACACAGGAGCAACACTGGGATTATACTTTAATACAGGAACAACACTTGGAACAAGTTATTTAACCCAATTCCAAGGATTAGACGCAACAGGTGGAACAATGACAATAAGTCAAGGAATTAATACCGTAATTTATTCAGGAGCCTCTAATAGATATAATATCGCCCCTAATGGATACTTATTACTTGAAATTGTGAGCCCAGCACAAATGATTCAATCGGCATCAACGGCATTTGTTTCAGGAACTACAATAAATGTGGTAACAAGTTAAAAATTAAAAATATTTATATAAAAAATAAAAATGGCTCACGAATTTAAAGTTAAAAATGGTCTTATAGTAGATGGAAAATTCTACGTAAAAAGTGGTTTCACGTACAATGATTTACCACAAATTTTGGTTTATAATAGTGGGACAACAGAAGTTGGTTTTAGAGATGTTGATACTATTGAAGGTGTCACAATTACAGGTGGAACATATTATTCGGGCACAAGTACTTTAGATTTATTTAATTCAACAGGTGGTACAATTTCTATTACGGGAATAACTTCAGGGGGAGGGGGTTCAGGAACAAGTGGAACTTCAGGTAGTTCAGGAACATCTGGCTCAAGCGGTTCATCAGGAACGTCAGGGTCAAGTGGCTCTTCGGGAACATCAGGTTCAAGCGGTTCATCAGGAACATCAGGTAGTTCAGGAACGTCAGGGTCAAGTGGCTCTTCGGGAACTTCAGGTTCATCTAGTTTAACAACAATAAGCGATGGGACAACCTCAATTTCGGGTGTTACAGAAATTCAATTTAGTGGTGCAACAGTTTCAAGTATTTCAGGAACTACAGTATTAGTGAATATAACGGGTGGAACTGGAACATCGGGTTCAAGTGGTAGTTCAGGTACTAGTGGAAGCTCAGGTTCAAGTGGTTCATCGGGAACATCAGGTTCAAGTGGAGATAGTGGTTCAAGCGGTTCTTCAGGAACTAGTGGTAGTTCAGGTATAAGTGGTATTGATGGTTCTTCAGGAACTAGCGGTAGCTCAGGTTCATCAGGAACTTCAGGTTCAAGTGGAGAAAGCGGTTCAAGTGGTTCTTCAGGAACATCAGGTTCAAGTGGAGAAAGCGGTTCAAGTGGTTCATCAGGAACTTCAGGTTCAAGTGGAGAAAGCGGTTCAAGTGGTTCTTCAGGAACATCAGGTTCAAGTGGAGAAAGCGGTTCAAGTGGTTCATCAGGAACATCAGGTTCAAGTGGAGAAAGCGGTAGCTCAGGTTCATCAGGAACTAGCGGTAGCTCAGGTTCTTCAGGAACATCAGGTTCAAGTGG
>Ga0208133_1000740_pt1 | contig 12215 bp, 23 predicted proteins | sample ColrivemetaGS535_FD_187595 | JGI IMG/M metagenome (GOLD analysis project Ga0208133, IMG submission 187595) | Estuarine microbial communities from the Columbia River estuary, USA - metaG S.535 (SPAdes) (version 2) | ecosystem: Environmental > Aquatic > Marine > Intertidal zone > Estuary | place... | reverse complement strand
TCCTGGATCCCACCAAGGTGATTCAATAATAGTTCCTGTACGATACAAAGATGAGCGGTGAGTAATTTTAGCGGCAGCATTAGCAGGTACTTTAATACCCTCGTTAAAGGTAACAGAATATACACCTTTTTCTAGTCTCCAACAATCCTTATTGTCTATGAGTTGAGTTGGAACCTCATGATAGCCTGTCGCATCAATATGGGTTTTGTCTTTATAGACAACAGAACCCACATCAATACGCTCAATTTTACATACTGACAGGTCAATGCCAATTTGTGCACGTTTAGAGAAATCTGATTCAATAACGTGATTTGCGATTTGATTTGAATTTAATAACATTTATTTTAGTTTATTTAATATTTTGTCCCAAAACAAGTCTAACTTGTCTTTTCTTGCTTTACAACCACAATCATCATAACCCATTTTTTTAGCTATGAATAAAGCAATTCGATAACCTTGTCCAAAGGTAATAACATGAATTACCTTCTCCACAATATCACCTAATTTCATTTTTAGATTTGGTGACCGCCGTTATTGATTTTCAAGCTGTCAAAGAATTCCTTACGTGCTTGATTTTCGTTGTCTAAGAACACTCCATTAGCTTTTGTAGTAACCATTGAAGCCCCTTGATGTTTAACACCCCTACATGATACACATGAGTGTGTAGCAACTATAGTTACAATTACACCTTTGTTGTTTTCACAGATTTTATCTACTGCTTGATGAATTGCTGATGTAAGTTGTTCTTGGATAGCACCTCTACGTCCAAAATGTTCTACAAGACGGTTCAATTTAGATAAACCAATTACAGAACCATTTTCACCTACAATGTATCCAATATGAACTACACCTCCAATTGTTTGGTGGTGGTGTGAACATTGGCTTGTTAAAGGTATGTTTCTTTCAATAACAATTCCATCATAACCATCACTCGGAAATGAGGTAATTTCGCTCATTGGTTCGTAACGGCCTTTCCATAGGTCAAAAACGTAAGCTTTCGCGACACGCATAGGAGTATTCGAACTATTAGGATCGTTTCTCCAGTCGCACTGTAGAGCATCTAAAAATTTACCATAGGCTTCTGCTGCCTCATCTACCATTGCCCATTTTTCTTTTTCGGTGAATGGGAAACCGAGAGCAATACCATTGGCATAACCTTGTTTTACACACTCTAGATTGAGTGTAAATGTTTTTTTATTTTCCATAACTTATATTGTAATATAATAAATTTATTTTTAATAACCAAATTAAAGTCCAAATCTTGCTTTTTGAGCGTTGTAGTTTTGGGTGACTTCTGTTGATAGAAGAGCACGATTATATATTAGTAAATTGTATTGTGTCATTTGAGGTGACCATCCACCAGAGGGGAAATTACCTAATATATCCGTAGTTGATAGTGATAGACCTTCACCTTTATTTGCTGTATTTGTATAAATTTCGTTATTATTTAAATACATTTTAGTAGTTGCCTGTGTAGATGAAATGGGTGTCCAAGTTAATACGCAATGATAAAAAGTATTTACATTAAGTGTTGTTGATGATAAATGAAGCCATGGGGTATAACTACCACCGCCACCTATCCACCACCTTAAAACAGGATTTCCCCCATTTGCATTAATAGAAAAATGCCAAAAATTATTACTTGCACCACCACTACCCCTATATAATATACTTCTTCCATCTCCATTAGGAATTGAAAAATCAGATGGTAATTTTATCCAAGTTAAAATAGAAATTCCATTTGGGTATAAACTGTTAAAAAAAGAATCATTAACACCATCACAAGTCATAACATCATCAATTCCATCATAAACTATCCCCCCACTATTAGCCGAATTATATGTAGGACCATTTGTTAATGTTTCGTTTCTATTATTTCCACTTAAATCATAAAGTGTTGTTCCCGTTGTAGGATATGAACCAACAAATCCAGCATCAACATTTAATACTAATCCATCAGTAACTATACCTTCATATTGAAAATTAGCAGCCATTAAATTAGTTTGAGTTCCAATCCAAGCTAAAACAGCAGCCGCTGAACCAGTATCAGCTCCAGTAGCTCCTTTCCAACGAGCAAATTTAATCAATTCAGCATCATTTTGGGGACAATAAACATCTGGATCACCTGAAGCTGCTGTTTCAATTATTTGATATAAACCAGATGTAGGAGGATTAGGACCATTATACCAACCAGTAGTTGAGGTTGGTCCTAAACTACCACTAACACCTAACGCGACATTACCTTTTTGAAGGCTGCCTGTTAGATTTCCTGTTTTATATTTTACCGCGTTAGGCATTTAGGTTAAGGCATAGGGTTAGGGTCAGTCCATTCAGGTGTAGCCATAATAGTTAAAATCTCATCATAAGTATATTCTTGAGATTTACTTGTTAAACTAGCTACTGATGAAGGCATTGGTAAATCAAATTTAACAAATGTTTTTGTTTTATCAACTGATTTTCTAACTGTATCAATATCTGTTTCAAATACTTGATTAAAATCAATTTGGTTGAGTTCTGTTACATTAAATATAACAAAGCGTCTGTCTGGGTATTGTTCTTGTTCTAGCATAATTTTAATCATAAATAGGGGCACACCAATCAGCTGCTACACTACTTGTTATTGATGATTGTAATGAAGGTAAAACATATTGTAAATCTCTATCTAATACATTAATATACCAAATAGGTGCTTGATAGTTTTTAACTATATTAGAATAGGTTAATGTATCATTAAGTGGATAATTATACATGTTGTTATAAACTTCAATTGTTGTTCTAATAAAGGATAATCTGTGGATACTATATATTTCATGAGTTAAACCATTTTGTGTACAAATAATTCTGCATTGTTATTATTTCACTAGCTGTACTAGTTCTATTTATAAAAATTCCTTCTGCTATTTCTCCTGTTCCAAAATTATCTATTCCATACCCTAGATTTCTACAAAAATATCCTGTTTGTCCTGCACTATTTATTATATAATTTAGATTAGAAGGACCAGCATATGTATTAGTTAAAGTTGTTAATGAGTTTTGAATAGTACCATTATTTGTTGTAAGATAAAAATCGGTATATGTAGAAAAACAATTTAATACTATTATTTGAAATTGATTGTCTGAGGATGGGGAACCAAAATTACAAGATACCTGATTATAATAAGGTGGGTTTGGGAATTGGCTTGAATATCCAAATAATCTGGTTCCTATTAATTCAAATCCATCGCCAATACCTCCTCTACCACATGAATAAGTTCCACCACCTCCTGTATATTTATAAACTATATAATATGTTGATGGGTTACTAGGAAGTCCATCTATTTGTAAACCTTTACTACCTAAGGATTGGGCTGTATTTTTTCCATTTAATGTTCCTATGGTTGGTTGATTAGCTTTAGTTGTCATATAAGCAGGTCTTCCATTCCCACTTACATCATATAATTTTGAAAAAGAGGTAGTTCCTGTAGTGTCTACTGTATTGAAATTAATTAAATCAACAGAAGATGTAGGTAATGAAGTATCATGATGAGCATAAAGACTAGAACTAAATAAATATTTTGGAACACTTGAATTATATTTATTTAATGATACATAACCTGCTGAACCCGTTATATAATTTAAAGCTGAACTTGTTGATGTAAAACGAGTTTGTCCTACTCTATCAGGTAAACCATTAATTGTAGCTAATACCTCGGTTGAATTAGATAAATCATTTATAACCCAGTTTGGAGGGATAGCTGAGGATGAAACAATAGTTAAACCATTTACTGGTGGTGTAATTGAGTTATAATATGTTAATCCACCAGGAGCATTAGCACCATAATTAGATGCTGATACACCGACAGATATTTGTCCGTTTTGTATTGAACCTCCTAATTGTGCTCCTGTATTTCTTGCTATTGGTAATCCCATATATTATAAATATTATCAAATCGAATATACGTTTGATAAATTTCTATAATATCCATTTTCATCATCTAATCCATAACCTACCAACCATTCCTCACCTACCTCAAATCCATTGTAATGAATTCCGTCTACTGGTAGAATTAATTTTGGAGATGATTTACGTTGAAGTAAAGTAACTACTGAAATTGTTTTGGCTCCTTTAAAGTCTAATTCGGCAATTAAATACTGAATTGTTTTACCTGAATCGGCAAAATCATCAATTAGGAAAACATGTTTATCTTTAATATCACATTCAACATCTTTAGTAACCTCAATTTTACCTTGTTTTTTACCAGTATATGATTTTACTCTAACAAAATCACATTCAACAGGAATAGTTAGGTGTTTTACAAATTCAGTAAACACCATAAATCCCCCGTTAAGGATTCCTACCATTACGAATTTATCATCATCTAAACAATGAGCATCATTTACCTCACGAGCTAACTCATGAATGCGATTTTCAATATTTTGTTTATGGATGTATAATTTCATGTAAAAACTTTGCTATTTCATTATTACCAACCATTTTATGCTCACCTAATTCATTTTCAATGATTATTGTAGGTACAAATTCTACTCCACTGCTTTCAGTAAGTAATTCATCTTCATAAGTGTTAACATAAGTAATGTCAAATACTTGTTGAAGTTCATTCATAACCGGTTTTAATTCCTTACATTTAGGACATTCATCGGTGTAAAAAAATGTTAATTTTTGTTTCATTTTACTAAATATGTTTTAAAGTCACTTGATGTTGGTGATGTATTTGGAAAATAATATTTTTCTGTTTTATTTCCAAACTTAATTATTTTATAGAATCCATCAGGCACAGTAGCTCCCGAAGGTAATTTTAAAGATGTTGTACTATACACCATTCTAATTTCTACGCTAACTGTGTTGGTTGCTGCGAGGTCGCGCTCATATGACTCTAATAAACGCCAAACTCCGCGATTTAAGCGCTCGTGTTGTAATACACAATTGGCATAAGTAAATGTTTTATATAACATTTCTTTTGTACAATTAAAATCAGCAGCTGGGGCACAATGTCCTTTATCGTAAATGTTATTAGCGTAATCGTTGTTGTCTGAGGTAATTAATCCTGTTTGAGCATAAAAATCCATTCCAGTACGAGGTGCTTTACCATTTGGACATTGTACAGTATAAGTAACCCATTTTGGTTGTTGTAATATTTCGGAATAAACTTCTGTAAAAATATCTGTTTTAAGATAAACCGAATCCCTTTGAGCAAACGCAACTAAAGGCAACAAAAATAAAATTGATAATAGTTTTTTCATATATTATAAATATTACAATTTATTCCATTTATTATTTGAATCTAATGAAAAACTACCTACACACTCATAATTCCATTCAGTTGGATTAACCATTGATAAAAATATGTTTCCATCTCTACCAACATACAAATGATATGTTTGCCCTATAACTGGTTCAAAAGAAAATTTAGCATTATAAACTAATTCATTCCATTTATATTCATTTACTAATTTTTGATATTCTTCTTTTAACTCATTAAATCTAGTTTGTAACTGATGATTTACTTTAATCGCATTAATAGATTTCCAAGCTGTTATATCTTCAACCTTAATAGCAGGAGCACTTACATTAGTACCATAAGGTAATAATCCAGGAGTTTCAGCTACATTATCTGGTTTTTTCATAGTTTGGAAGGTGGAGTAATAAATCTTCTTTTAACTTGTTCTGAGATAGGGATTGGTGCTCCTTCTTCATCTACTCTTACAAATGTCATGTTGGTTTCTAATAAAACAACTTCATCACCTCTAAATACATTATAGGATCTTGCTTCTACTCTAAAGGTTGCTGATGTGTTTCCTATTTTAATTAATTCAGCATATATTTTTACTAGATTTCTTTCTTTAGCAGGTTTTTTAAATACACATTTATCTATTGCTATAGTAATCATATTTTGGGTTCGACATTTTTCCATTGCGTAAGCAACAACAATGGAATCTATCCAGCTAAGTAATTTACCGCCAAATAGATTACCATTGAATCCTAAATCTGATTTTTTAATAGGATGTGTTGACAATAATTCCATTATACCGCCCTCTTAGTATCATAGGAAATGATGTGGTCACGTCCTGTCCAATTATAACCCATTTCAAATGCTTTTTCTAATGAAATTGGATATTGTTTAATCAATTCCTCTCTATTATCTCCAGCAGGCATTAACCAAGTTTTGTTTTTAGGAATATTCATTTCAACTCTAAAGGCCTCAATTTCATCCATTGTAGCTTGAGTTCCATCATAAACTGGTTTGTAATGAAAATCAGTATGATAATCTAATGTTTTACGAATTGCGTCTTTATTTAACCTAAGCTTATTATGCTGGTCAATCATTTTTTGATCAACGAGTTTACCCATTGGAGTGGTAACGTCAAGAGCAGGAACAGAATTACTAAACTTTGGAGATAAAGATACCAACCCAAACGGATAATCGGTTTCAACATAGTGGCTACCTTCTGTTTCAATGGTTATACATATACCACGCTCATGAGCAAAGTGAGTCAATTCATTACAAAGGTCAGGAACCATTGTTGGTGAACCTCCTGTTAACATCATTTCAGTTATTTCAGGATTCTCATCATATATCTTAATAATGTCGTTAAATGTATAAATACCTTTTTCTGGGTGGATACTCGTGTAAAACGAATCACACCAACCTCCTGCTCCAAACCAACATCTATGAGTACAACCAGTTGTTCTGATAGCAACAGTAGGTCTGCCTTGTCTGCTTCCTTCTGATTGGATACAAGTGTAAACTTCTAATACTGGAAGTACTTTATTATAATCTTTTAGTCTTCCGGGTTTTTTATTTTCTTTCATATTTTAAATATTGTTCAAATGTACTAATTTCTTTTTGTCTCTCCAAGTGATGGTATTCAGCATGACAATTTCTGCAAAGAGGTACACATTTTCTAATTTCTTTTTTTATACGTTCTATACTATAGGCATTGTACTGTAAGTTTGTTACACCTATTTCTTTTGTTTTAGGATCTAAATGATGAAATTCTATTAAATACCATATTTTTAGTTCGCATTTTAAACAATGTAATTTTTTACGTACACGAGTTATAAATTCTTTGTTTCTCTTTTCGTATGATTTTTTGTGTTTTTTTGCTTTAGCACTATTTTCAGCATAGTACTTAGCGTGATATTCTTGTGTTCCCATGATTATAAATATTAAGGGGGTTTCCAAAATGCAGGTCCCCCTTAAAATTATCCTTTATAAAATGCTGTGTTTTTTTCATGTTCCCTAAATTCAACTTGAACTACTTTAACTCGACCTTCTGTTTCTTCTTGAATAAAGGTATTTAGTTTTTCATAAATGTACTTTGCAAATTGTTCTGCTCCTACTGCTGGAAGGATTCTTAGTTGGATTATGTTACTTTCATCCATTGATTTAAATAAATTAATATTAGGATCATCTTCTGCAACAATCATTGTATGGTCAAACATATAGTCCATCCATGCTTTAGGATTCATACCATCAATAGTACCTTTAGCACGTTTCATACCTCCAAAATCCCAAACCCAATTTCTTTCATCAAGTTCACCTTCAAACCATACTTTAAATGATACTCCATAACCATGAAGAAATCTACAATGAGTTCCTTCGGCTTTCCATTGACGAAACACAGTTGAGTAACCGTCAAATACTTTAGTTGACCTAAAACTACCCATTGATAAATTGCATTACTTGTTCATATGATCTCATACCTGTGAATCTACGAACCTCTTGTCCATTTTCTACGAGTATTACAGTAGGAACACTTCCAACATTTGCTGTACGGGCTCTATCCATTTCATAATCAATATTAACCTTTTCTACAGAAATTTGTCCTGCTACACGATCCATAATAGGACCTAATACTTGGCAAGGTTCACACCAAGGGGCTGTAAAATAAAATATTTTTCTCATACTAATTCTTCTATAATTCCGATAAGTTCACTAATAACTAAAATAGTTACTCCAAGGCCAATACCAAAAGGTAAAGCAAGGTAACCGCTAATTCTAACAGCTGATTTTAAAAAGCTGACTAATTGATGTTGTTTTGGGTCTGGGTGGTTCATATAATTTCTTCTTCGTTAATTAATTCTGATCCTATATTTTCCTCTAGGAGTCGAGTTGTGTTTTCAACATGAAGGGGTTTTGCTTGTTTCCAATCATAGGACCACTGAGTGTATCCTCTAATTAGTCCCGTGTATACTTCCCCCTCCCTGTTGATAACAACGTACATTGGGTTTTTAGATGTTGGTCGTTTTAGCGTCCTCATAGTTTTCTAACACGCAAGATACGAACTCTTTTACGTATTCCCAAGTTACAGGTCCATATTCGTCAGCATATTGTACAGGATCTTTACGACCTAATTTCATAAATGCCTCTACTCGTTCAACAGATGATGCTGATTTGTAGTCACTAAACCATTCTACTGATTCAACTACATTTTCACCTTCATTATAATAAACTGTGTGTTGGATTGGTTTGTAAGAGGTATTTGTTTTAGCATATACCTTATCAAATTTTAAATGTAAATACTCACAACATCTTTCTCCATCTTTTAAAATACCAGCCTTATCATCACTAAGATAAGGAGTATAATACTGGACACGATCAGCACCCCAGTTACCAGCACAAAAAGCATCGTAATCAATATCTCTAAACTCCTGACGGCAGTCCGGATAAATTGCATGATCCCCTGCATGGATACCCATTGCGATTTTAACTTCTGTATTTTTTTCATCTGCGATACTTAATGCTACTGCTTGAATAATTGAACTAAATATTTTATTGCGATTAGGAACAACTGTTGCTTTCATATTGTCTTCAGCATAGTGTCCTTCAGGAACATCAGCTCCACCTTTTACAAGTGCTGAGTTAAGTAATTTATCAAGTCCTTTTAATGTAATTACTTGATGTTTTACTTTAGCATAGTATTGTTCGTCCTCATAGCGAGAATGATTATTTAAATACTTTACTAATTCCTTAGCACGTTCTAATTCAATGTTATGTTTTTGTCCATAATCAAAGGATAAACATGTTACTTCATAGCCATCGGCAAGTAGATGAAGCAGCAAGGTGGAGCTATCCATACCTCCACTTAATGATAATACTGCTTGTTTATTCATAGTTTTGTTTTATTTGCTAATCTACGTAATTGTTCTAAATTAGACAAGCTTAAGCGAAAGCGATTTTCCCAAATTGCGTCTAATAATTTTTTAATTTCAGCTTCATAAGCTGGATTGATATCTATTGGACTCATAGGAAAAGGCCAACAATTTTTTCTATATCAATTTCCATTTCCCCAAAATTACTTTGACCAGTACTAAAATAACCAATCAACCAATTTTCAGGATACATCATAATCTTACCCTTGTATTTAGGGGTAGTTACTTCTTTAGTTTTAACGGGGATTCTAGAGGCACTAGCTGCTCTAAATACTTGATTTCCCAAATCGCTACCTGCGGGCTTACCTAGGTAGTCGTACAATGACATAAATTTTTCCATATTTTATTTTTTAATTTCTTTATAATACAAAAACATAAACATAGCTAATGATATTTGATTCATACCAAGAGTGTAATGACTCAAAACAACATTCATAATAGCACAAGCTACATTTGCTCCAATCGTAACGGGAAAACCGTATTTAATAATTTTATCCATATATTTTATTTTAGTAGTTTTCTAAACATTCGTAAATTCCAATCCAACAAATTATAATCTAAATCTGTTGTGTAAAAATGATCATTCATATTGGCTTTTGGTTTATCTGTTAAACCATTATGACCGTACTGAATACCATCTAAGGTAGCCATAATAGGATTTGATGTATCAATTGTTTCTATAAAAGGCATATCCTTATATAAATTGAATTCTTGAGGAACCTGACATCCTAATAGATGTACTCTATCATTTTTAGATATCAAATCCATACTGTACATTCTGCTTATTACTTGAACACGACCTAATGCTTTTGCAATATTTTTATTAGGATGTGAACTATGATCTAAATAATACTCGGCTCCATAAGAAAATGCAATCTTTTTATAACCTAAATCTTTATATGTTTGATAACACAAAACAGCATCTAAAAAGTTTTGAGCTTGAACAACTGCTACTTTAGTAACACCTTTAGGCAATTTAATTTGAGCCCATTTCCGAGCATTAACAATAGAGGCATTTGTATCTTGCCAAACATCAGGAACAATGAATTCATTTGGTTTTAATTCGTTAACCCAATGTAATAAACCTGAATCGTGGTATGCTTCTCCAAGTTCATGGAGGGAGTTATCTAAAATGATGTAACGACCTTGTTGTTTAGCTTTCATAAAGAAATCAACATAGTCTTTATCTTTATCTAATAAATGAACTAAACAATAGTCATAATCATTAAAATCTATACTATCTTCCAGCAAACATAAAGGAACTTCGTGAGATAATTTCATAACCGGAATATAATAATAAATATTTGATTTCCCCAATTAAAATACGGGAATAGGTTTAATTTTTGGTAAATTTCTTGATTCTCTATACGCCTCTAAAAACTCAGTTATGGTTCCTTCAAAAGATTCATACATATCTTTAATTTGTTCTTCATTACCACCAAAATTCGTTTTAACATCTTTAACAAATGTAACCCAACGATTAAGTTCATCACGTTCCGCATCATTCAGCAAACGTTTGCGACGTTGCCAATACAATTTTGTGATTTGACGTTCTTGCCAGTCAATATTTTCATAAGAGCCTGAATAGTTGGCTTTATATTTGTTTATCTCCTGTTCTTCGAACCAAAACTCATATTCTCGTTGTTTGTAATAAGGAGTAACATCATAATCACCATTTTTGGCTTTGTCCCAAATAGAGGCCATCTTAGACAAGGTTTTGTGCTCTTGATAACGCCTCCACCAAAAAAACTTGTTATATGTTTTATTTGGTTTGGGAGGTGTTGGGTCATAAGTGGCTTTCCACTTTAGACAATCTTCAATCATGCTCATATGCCCATTTCCCTTCTTAAATCATAATCTTCTTTATCTGCCTCAGAATACACATTGATATTCAAATAACGACCATTACCAATGTCATTCAAACACTGAAATGCTTCTTCTGCATCCCATTCTTTACAAAACTCATACTCCTCTTGAGTAAGGATTTCAGTAAACGACATAATAACGTTGTAACGTTCTAACTCTTGTTCTGCTTGATAAATTTCTTCGATGTTCATAACCTTTATTTCTATGTCGTCAATATACGAACAATCTTTCGGGAAGCCAAATCTCCTCGCAAAGTTTTTAAAAATAAGTTATTGTATTGTCATCGTCTTTTTTAGCTTGAAATTGTTGAGTTAATAATTCTCGTAATATTGAAACTTCTTCTAATGCTTTTACTTTTTTACCATGTTCAGCACCAGTAAAACTATTAGTTACATTTTCTAATCTTTCTAAAGATTCGTTAAATTGATTTAGTTTTTGGGTTGTTTCTGAATCTAGATTAGCTGCTTTAGCTTCTTTATCATCTATAATTCCATCATCATTAATATCAGCTTCATCAAATATTTGTTGTAATTCTTCGGTCTCTACAATTCCATCACCATCTAAATCTAAATTTTTTAAAGATGGTTCACCACTCATTACAACATTAATTTCTGGTTCTGGGTCTTCATAGAAAAATTTACCTGTTTTAGGATCTACCATTACAGGAACACCTTGATTTTGTGGAGTATGATTTTCTATTTCTTCTTGTAAATCATCATAAGCATCAACTACCTTTCTCATATCTTCTACTTTTTCTTCGATAGGTGTTTCTTTACGTCTAGTAAGTTGAGCAAACGCAAAGTTAGCGGCTATAACAAGAGCAATAGCTAATGGATCAAATACAAATATAATAACTAATATGTACCAGTTAATGATTCGGTCCATAGCAACACCTGTAAGAGCACTTAAATATTTTAAAGGGCCTAATTCGCTTTCTCCAACAGCAGTAGTTTTAATTTCTAGTATTTTAGATTCTAAAGCAAATATAGAATCATTTACTACATCAATTTTGCCTGATAGCTTTTCGTTTGATTTGGATGCTGATTCAATGTTTTTTATAACAGCATTATTAGATCTTACTACTAAGTTACCCTTTTTATCAGTATACTGAGTAGTTGAGGATTGAGATAGCGTACCTTGTAGACTAGCTATTGATTGTTTTTCTTTTAATATATTATCTCTAGTTTCCTCAAAT
>Ga0208133_1000735_pt1 | contig 12260 bp, 20 predicted proteins | sample ColrivemetaGS535_FD_187595 | JGI IMG/M metagenome (GOLD analysis project Ga0208133, IMG submission 187595) | Estuarine microbial communities from the Columbia River estuary, USA - metaG S.535 (SPAdes) (version 2) | ecosystem: Environmental > Aquatic > Marine > Intertidal zone > Estuary | place... | reverse complement strand
GTCTTGGAGCATTAGAGGTAACGGAAAAAGAAATTAATAATACCCTTCAAAATGGTGTGAGAGATACTCAGAGTAACCCGTATGAGAATGAAAGTTGGATTGAAGGTGTTATTAAAAAAGGAGTAAAACTTACCGGACGCATTCATAAAGATTATACTGAAGTAGTTGAATACCTTATTGAGAATGGGGTAAAGGAAACAAAACGAAAAAACAATGCACTTCTGATTTTAGATAATAGTGGTAGAGAACTTATTTTAGAATCACATCTTGTCATTAGAGATGGAGTGAAAGAAACCTCTCATCGTCAATTCCTTAAAACTTATGATGTTAAGGATACCATTCAAGATGGAACGGAACACGACCGTTGGATTTTGGATGGATGTAACGACCCTGTTGATGAGGTTCTTGATAATGGTGTTAAAGAAACCCACGATGATGTATATCACCACAAAGGAAGAATTGATGGTGTGATTAAGAATGGTATTAAAGAAACTCACAGAGAAATATGTGAATATAAAAATACCATTGACTATATTATCCAAACCGGTGTTAAAGAAACAAAAACACCCGGTAAAGATGGTGACATTGTATCAATGGTGGAATGGATGGAAGAAAATAACTCAACTAGTTACCCCAAAATGATTGATGATGTTATTGATAATGGTGTTAAGGAAATAAAAACACCTAACAAGGATGGTGATATTCAATCAACATTAGAATGGATGTATAAAAATAATTACCAAGATGATTATAATGGTTCCAAAATGATTAATAATGTTATTGAAAATGGTATTAAGGAAACAAAATCAATTGGTAAGGAAGCACCCAACTATCCAAGACCCGTAATAAATCACATTATTAAAGAAGGTGTAAAGATAAACGGAACTTACGCTGGCGGTCAACGTCAAAGTGAAAAATCTAAATCCGTTGTTGAATACGGTATTAAAGAAACCATAAATTGGTCTGACTCAATAGATAATTGTATTGATAAAGTTATTAATGAAGGAACAAAAAACCCCACCGATTAAAGTGGGGTTAATTTTTACAATTCAGATTTTAGTCTTGAAATGATTTCGTTGTTCTTATTCATTATTTTTAACTTCTTAACAACATTTACTCTGTTTTTTTTAGGTTTCCCTATTTTTTTTGATTTAGACATAATAATGATTTATATATAAGTATATTATTATAATTTTTTGTAATTATTAAAATGTATACCGGCTTTACCAAACGAAACACTATCTAAATCAACACTTAAATATTTTCTTAACTCTTCTTTCATCACTGGAACAAACGCCCACAATAACGGATAACTAATCGCAACTTCATCCTTCAGATATTTTTCCTTATATTCATTACATACAACCCGGGAAACCGGAATTTCGGAATCAATAACTACAACATAATCGTAATTATTTCTCCAATCATCTGAAAACTTCCAACGCTCCTCACCCTTATATAAATCAACAAGACTAACACTGAAATTATATTTCACATCAGAACAAGTCATTTTATTTATTAATTTATTACCAAGTGTGTTCATATACTTATCAATAATTCTTATTGATATTTCGTCCTCTATATTCATAAACATAAATATAATGAAAAATAATTTAATTTTACCACATTTTACAAGTCCAATAACAAATTTCGTGATATTTATAATAAAGAGCTATTATGATAATTTATAAATCAACAAACAAAATTACCGGAAAAATATATATCGGACAGACGACTAAAAGTTTGGAACAAAGAATTAAATCACACATAAATGAATCTAAAATAGAATCTAATAGACCTTTTATGTTATCAATAAACAAATATGGTGAGGATAATTTTATATTTGAAACAATTGATTCCGCAGATAATTTAGATGAATTAAACGATAAAGAAATTTATTGGATTAATTTTCATAATTCCGTATTACCAAATGGTTATAATGTTACCGGAGGAGGTCAAGGTAAGAAAATGATGGTAACTAATGAATTGAGTGAAAGAATATCAAAAGGATTAAAAAATTCAGAAAAATGGCAAAAAATATTAAAAGATGAAAAATACTTAAAAAAAAGAGAAGAGTCTTTTATTAAATCGGCAAAGGGAAAAAAATTTTCACAAGAACATAAGGATAAAATTTGGGAGAATAATAAAGAAAGAATACTAAAGTTTAATAAAAGCACCTCTAAAAAATGGATTATTGTTGATAAAGACAATAATATTACCCGAATTACCGGAAAAGAGGAGTATTTTAATAGTTTAGGTATGGATGCCGGTGATGTATCAAGAATGAGTAAAACACTAAATGAAGGTAAAAATAGAAAAAGGTATAATGGATATTATTGTTTTATTGATAATGGTGAATCCGACGAAACAATCTTAAAAATTGTTTCAAAATTAGATGAGTTTTATAATCAAGAATATAAAATTTATAATAGAATTACCCAAGAAACAAAAATATTAAAAAAAGATGAGGTATATTCTTTCTGTATAACAGAAAAATACGATTACTCATCTTTTTTGAGAATGATTAAAGGTCAATTTAAATCATATAAAAATTGGGTTATGTAATTTTCATCACCACTGACGGCACGACCAAAATTTTGCGGAAGTTTTTGGTCCAGGGTTTTTACAATTATGTCTTGCTCTAAAAGATTTACGGTGTTTAGGACTATATGCCTTTATTTTCATATTAGGGTCTCCAAAATTAACCTTAACAACATTTCCTTTTTCGTTTTTAACATAAACTGAACGTTTTTTAGGACCTTTAGGTGTTAAAAATGGTTTATTAAGGGTTACTTTTCTTCCCTGATATTCCGCTTCGTTTATTAAGTCACCAACAACAAAGTTGGTCTCCTCAACTGAACCATAAAAACTATCATCCAAATTATTGAATAAGTTATTGTATTGTGATTCTGTAATTATTAATTTCATTTCTTTTCGTAATGTGTCATTGTTGGTTTATTTCCGGTTCCCACTTTTGGGTCTTTCTTTTCAGCTCTTCTCTTTTGTTGGGTCATTGCTTTTTTTTCATCCTTGTCATATGATGAAGCTACCTTTGGTGTTTCAGATGAAACTTTTTTTGATGGACGACATTTTGGATATGACTTACCATCGGCATCCTTTCTTCCACAAGGTGGATGTTTCCCGTCAACTTTTTTGCTCACGTCAACCCACTTCTCCTTAAACCATCTTTTCAAATCTTCATTAACAGATTCGTTCTTTGGTTTAATTCCTTTCTTTTTCATATTGATGGCAATTGCCGCTTGTTGAGCCGGACTTGACGCCTCGTTAGTTTCCTTTTTCTTTTTTCTCCAACCACCACCTTTTGATTTATATCTTTTTGCCGCAGCTCCATTACAATACGCGCTTGGACACACTTTATACCTTGACCTTGCCCAAGCAAGACATTGTGCCCATAATTTTGGGTTAGTAGGTTTGTTTTCACCTTCGGTTAGTAAACTGAATAATAAATCTTCTTGTCTTTCTGTAATTACTATTTTCATACTAGTCTTGTTATTTTGATTCCCCAATTGGTTTTCAGCAATATCGTGTTTACGTTTTAATTTAACTCTCATTACTCCAATAGCAATTTCAAATTTTTTAAATTCTTCCGACGTTGAGGTAATAGAATATTCTTTATTAAATTCATTAATTTCTTTAATAGTATCGGATAATTGCTCACGACTTTCGCAAGAAATTAATTTCTTAATAAGAGATAAGTATTTTAATCGTTTATTCATATAAATAAATATTCCCCAATTACAAAATAGTAATGGGGGATTAACTTTATTTATTACAAAACACTTCTAACAGGTAAATCATAATTGGCTTGAAACCACTCACCCAAATATTCTCTAAAGTCAGTTCGACCAATACAAAATATATGTTGGACCTCATACTGTAAACCCGCATTAAAAAAAACAATTTCAGCATCAACAGAATATCCAAACGAATCACACCCCTCAACAGGTTTAATCCAACCCGGGTCTTTCTCATCCGGAATCAGTTCCCCATTACAAAATGTATCAAAATATTTGAATACCAACTTTTTCATTTGACAAAGATAATAAAAAATTTAAACCTTTAAAATTTTATTACCTTTTAATGTTACTAAACATCCAAATAACCTTTCAAAATAATGCGCTATAGTATCGTTCACAAAATAACCATCGTCAAATTTATTGTAAAATCTTTTGTAAATATTTTCACTAACAAACCAATCCATCATTAAATTAAAATTAACCATAAACATTGTACCACCAATAAATTCATATTCCGGAAATGTTATCTCTTGTGAAAAATATTCGTGTTCAAACCCCCAATATTTTTGTGTTATAACCCATTGAGAACTTCCAACCATAGTTTGATTGGTTTGTGTACAAGCATAAAAGTTATTTTGTAATTTTGAAACCGAACCTAATAAGGCTTCCGTTAATTGAGCTCTCCAAACATCCCCAATATTATCATTATGTTTTAAACTTTTTTTACTATGAAGTTTTATAATAGTATCATATGTTCGACCACTTAAAACTATTTCATTCATAATATAAAAAAAGGGGGCGATATCCATTCCTCTATTAGGTAATATGTAGATATTGGCTTTTGGAAACTCAGATATAATTTCATCTTGAATATCAGTAAATACTCCTGAATGACCTTCAGTAATTGTTACATACAAGTCAAAGTCCGTATCAATATTTTTTAAATAAGGGAGAAAATAACCCCATAAATCAATATAATAAAGGTGTAGGATTACACATATCTTTTTATGACTATATTTCACCATATTTGTTTTTAAATAAATATAGACACAAAAAAACCCACAATCAAGTGGGATTAATTTTTTACATTTCTTCTCCGAATATATCGTCGGTCCAATTCTGTGGAACAAGAATGATAATGTATCCTTGTCTAACTTCGATTGATGATTCCGGAACCACACCTTCAAGTTGTTCCATAATCTCAGGTCTATCTTTGAACACAACTCTCAACTTACCATCAGGAGCGGTATCAACAACCTTGTGGTTAAACCCGTCCATAATTTCTTTGAATCTGTCAAGTCCACTCATATCTTCAAATTCCTCATCATCAGAGTCAATATCTAAGTCACCACCTAAAAATCTTTCCGGAACATTACTCTCACCACCACTTTTTAAATATTCAATTTCTTCATCAGTCATACCCTCAAGACCAACCTCATTATATAAATCCAAAATAATATCGTAGTAGTCCATATCAAACTGTTCATTCATAATTCTCATTACAATGTTTCTTAAATCTGATTCCGTTAATTTTATAATTTTCTTTTTCATTTCAATTGTTTAATATAAATATGTGGTTATTCTGTTACTGACATTGTTTATCGTAAAAATTCCTAAGGTAATATCCAAAATTATGAATCATAAAATGATATAACTCATCTTTAATTTCAGAATCAACAGTTTGATTGGTGTCTTGATAATAATCGTCCAAAAAATCATCAACCATCAACTGAGACACATCACCAATAAAATCAGCGGAGGTAGAATAATCATCACAAAGATTAATAGAATGTAATATGGAAAAATCCAAATGGTCTTTAATCATATTATAGTTAAATCGTCTACGAAATGAGATGGGTAAATCTTCCATCAATAAATCTTCTTGTCTCTCAGTAATTATTATTTTCATTTAGACGTTATAAATAAATTTTATTTATATAAATTTTAGCATTAGGAATCCATTGCTCAATAGAGTATTCAATCATAGGTAAAATTATTTCAAAATCTTCTCTATCTGTATTTAAATAAAGATTAACATTAACACTAATGCCATCAGTCATTTTTATTTCATCAACAACTATCTTTTCAACAGAACCAACCTCATTTATCTCATCCATTTCACCTAAACCCCACTCTTCATCAGCCTCTTGACGTAAGTTATTTAACTCATCATCAAGAATTTCTTGAACTAAGTTTTTTACTTGTCCAACTTTACTTTCAGTAATTATTATTTTCATTCTTCAGCAAATTCATCGATTATTTTTCTTAAACTAATTCCCGTACTTTCAAGATTAAGTAAACCTAAAAAATCATAGTAGTCAATTTCATAACCGGTTTTTGTATTTACAATAAACCATTCCTGACCTTTTTGATTCTGAGCCAAATAATTATGTCCGTGAATGTTTGAAAATAAAAACATTGGGCCATAATTGTTGAGGTACGTAACAAAAATAGATTTATTGTCACCAAATATAGTATGTTTTTCAGTACCGGTTAAATTTTCCCAACTTGTAATCATCTCAATACGGTTGGATAAATTATACCCAACCATTTTGGTAACCATACTCTTAAATTTATTTTCGGATATAATTATTTTCATATTAATAGTTTAAGTTTCTAAGGTGAAAAGTAATGTATGATGAATTAGGTTCATCAAATTTATTGGTAACATATTCTTTACAGATATCCGACAACTCAGGTATATACATCCCAAACATATTTCTAGCCATATAAAAATCATCATAGTCAAATCTTATTTGTTCGGTTTCTGCATTATATTCAAAAGCGATACGACCATCATCATTCATATATTCAAATAGAACGTAATATGGCAACATAGTCATCGGTCGTCTGGTGCGTTTCTTATAACCGGAATATACCATATCAAAATATTTAAACACCAACTTCTTATCCATACAAATAAATATCCCCCAACTCCGAAATAAAAAGGGTCGGGGGGATTTGAATTCGACCGAAGGGAGTTCGGGTTATGTTATAACTTTAAAATTTAACTTTTGTTTTTATTGACAATAAACCATTACCCTTTGCTTCAGTCCATTTATCTTGTCCTTTTAAACTATAGTAATATTTCCCATCTTCTAATTTATAATCATATGACTTATCGTGAGTTGTGTTTACATTACCACCTGTCTGTAATTTATTACTGTCCATCTCAATAGAGCGTTGTAATTCATCCCATTGAGTTGTTGTAATCTGTCCCTCATCATCATCGTGACAAAAATTATCACCTTTTTTACAAACCCAAATTGGTAATTTTTTTTCCTTAAGGTATCTTTCCATAGCGTTGTTAAATTCAAGATTTGTCCAATCACCATCCAAAGGTAAATTAAGTTTATAATATTTATTAAAAAACTCAGATTGTTTTTTTGTCATATCTCCCTTACGAGAAGATAATCTGTCTAAACCTAATTGTTCAGATAACATTCGTTTTTCTAATCTAAGATTAGATTCTTGTATATGTCTAATTTTACTATAACTTCTATTCATAATATTGTTTTATTATAAATATACAAATATTCCAAAATAAATCGACCGAAGGGAGTTCGGGTGGGGTTACACCTTACCAAACAACTCAAAGAACTTGTCCTTAGTGGTCTTCTCGGGGGGAAAGATAAATGACTGAACGTGAAAGGATACAAAATCCATCTCACTACCATATGTCATTTTAAAATAATCATCAATCTCCTTACTATATTCGTGTTTACTTTTTTTCATTCCATTATGATTATCAAAATATAAATCAACTCCAACCAAATACTTGTATACCGGTTCAAAGTTCATAGGGTTATAAACAGTTTGTTCTCTATACCCAACCGAAACAATATTCAAAATCTCGGAACACATCTTTATAACAACATCCTTGAATGTTGAAGGAATAAAAATCTCCTTATCATCCGGATGGTCATTAAAGGTGGGTTGAGGTGTGGCAATCCGAGACGGAACACCACCATAAGGTCCATCATAATAGTTGGCAAGGTTTATTATATTATCTTCGTTTTCCATACTATCTCTATATTTGAATTGGTAATAATCTCTCAGGTAAATATTGTTCAGGACAAACAATGGTTACACTACCAATGTAATACGGAAACTTCAATAAGTAATCCACACTCGTCTCTGATGTGTCTCTATAGTTCAACATAATATACGGAGTGGTTACCTTATTGTCAATTTTGATTCTAACCTTTTCAAAATCAAATTGCATAAAACGATACTCCCCATTAACCTCACCCATCAGTTTTACAACCGTTGAGGTTACACTCTCTGAACTAACCGAACCGGCAATCAAAAAGAACGAACCCGATGTGTGGGTTTCCGTAACATCACGATTAACCAACTGTCTCAAATAAATTTTGTCTGTGTGATAATCTTTGTACTCAACTCTATCACATCCAATCATCAACAACAGAGAAAACAATAACAATAACTTTTTCATAATAACTTTTTTTCTTAAGTATAAACAATTAATTTCAAATAAAAAACCCCCAACTACATAAGCGGGGGTTTCAATATTATTTAAACTTTATTTTACCATAAGTGTTAAAGGGACTACAGTCAACAAAACCTAACTTTGGTTTAAAACCATATGAATTATAAAACCACTGGCGAATAAATCTATTTCTATCTGATTCTAACATTCCGAAAATATTATATAAATAACCACAAACATATCTTTGACTAACAATCAATTTTTCAGGTTTTGATTTAAATTCAAATATAATATCTCCATCTTCATTCACAAAAAATACTGAACCAGGAAAAGAAGAACCCTCAACAACCCTCAAATTACCAAATTTACCATCTAACCATTCGATAATTGTAGGGTCATCTTCTTTTTTATAATCAGTTATTCTCCCAATTGTTCTATCCTCATTTAATCTTTTATATTGTGATTCTGTTATTATGTATTTCATAATAATAAATATACATTAAATTCAAAAAAAGGGGGCGGGGGGATTTGAATACGACCGAAGGGAGTTCGGGTCCGGAATAAGAACAAACAATTATTTTGGGAAAAACTCATTAATATATCCTAATTTTTTCGCAGCTTTATATGCCCCACTATATTTTTTTTCAAATTCTGACCTATTCCTACACTCGGATGATTTTTCTTTTATTAATTCATAAGTCCATTTAGAAGGTTTAGATTCTCTTATCGGTTTTATCATATGAGAACATATTTCATTAACCCAACCATTTTTAATGGATGAACGATAAAATGGCCTTGCATTTAGAGTAAAATCTTTTTTATTATCATATTTTAACGCTTCCTTTCTACATTCCTCTTTATCGTTATATTTCTCCATTTTTAATTCATTAAATGTTTTTGGAAAAACAACTTTTAATAAATTATTTCTATCTAAAAACTTATGCAGACCGGCTCTGTCCTTTTGTAAATGACCAACACATTCATATTTTTTAGCATCTTCTAACGCATCTTCAATATTCCACTCACCACTCATTTTTTTTGTTTTAACCATATCCGAAGTTAATTTATCCCACCAACCGTTTTCAACAGCAATTGATTTTGCCCAACCAGGTATTTTTTTAGAGAACTCTTCTCTATTTTCACAACCTTCTTTTAATTTTAAAAAATAATCATAAGTGAATTTTGACTTCATAGCCCCTAATGAACCGGCTTTAACTTTATTTAATAAAGTATACCCCATATCACTATATTCCTCAACCCACGTTGCCTCCATTTCAGAGGCATCTTCTTCTTTTATTGGGGTAGGTGTTAAAAGTTTGAATTCCGGAATTACGTTAATTTCTTTAATTTTTTCAAAAACGGAAGATTTGCCTTTCTCAGTCCCATATAAATGAGCGTTTTTCCTTCTATTAATTTGACAAGTTAATCCAACATAAGCATATTTAGGTGTTGTTGTATTAAATTCAAACGAGTAAATAACTCTTTCTTTAAGTGTCATCTGTCTCTTCATATGTGCAAAACAAATTTTTTCCCAATTATTTTTAAGAATAATTGAATGAGCATAATTTGAATTTTTGTGCATTTCACTTCTTGTGGCATATTTTAACGATTCTTCAGTACATTTTTCAATGGTGTCAAAATTTTCATAAAATTGTCTAACATTACCGTTTATAGTAATGTGTTCCATATGGTCAAGTAATTCAACCCAATTATATTTATGAATTACAGAATAGATATTTGGATGGTCTTTACAAAATTCAGAGTGAACTATATAATTTTTAGTAATTTCTTTACATTTCTCATAAGTCCAATAACCATTTGGTTTGTAAACATATTCCATATGATTAATACAAGACATCCAAAATTCTTTATCTTCATCACTTGACGACAATTTTCTATAACCGCTTGCGGTTTTGAATACTAAAGGTTCATTTATTTCCCAATCTCTTTGATTCTCGTATTTTAGAGCGGATTGAAGTATTTCTTCTTTCGTATACTGTTTAACAATTTTAGATTTACCCATATGTTTAACCGCCTCATCCATAATACCTAATCTTTTTGCAGCACCATATTGTCCGGGAGATTGAGTCCTAAAGTCATTTCTTGTTTGATACTTTAAAGATTCTTCCAATATCTCTTCCTTCGTATATGGTTCCGATACTTGTCTTATTAAATGTTTAGTCAATTCATCCCACCACCCATTGCGTTTAATTGAGTTGATAACACTTGTACCTTGTAAATCATTAAAATATTTGAATTTTAAAACTTCCTCTTTACATTTTTCATATGTCCATTTTGGGTTTTTTTGTGAATAAGGCATTTCCCAATGTGACAATAATTCCTCCCAACCTTTACGGTTTATTTTTTGGACAATTGCCGAGTCCGATTGATATAATTCTGAATAAGTATTATACATAGAAACAACTTCTTTACATTTTTCATATGTTAAATTTCTTCTCATACACTCATATCATATTTGAATTGAACATTAAATTCACACTGATGTTCACATATTAAAAATCGTTCAACCATATCAACATAGTTTTTTGGAACATCAATATAGGCAAAATATTTTACTTTTTTTCTTCTATCTAATACAATTTTATTATGTGAATCATCATAAGGACTCGGGTGTTCAACAAAAAGATGGTTACTCAATCTTCCTCTCATAGTCGAAACTGATTTACCAATATATAATATTTCTTTATTTTCACCGTATAGAAAATAAACACCTATTCTTTTATTAGATGGTAAGTTATCCCAACTCACATCTAATATACCTGAAAAATTATCTATTGTATATTTTATTTCCTTACCTACCATAATATTATTTTTTACAAATATATAAAAAATATTACATTCAACCAAATATATTTCCAAAAAAAAAAGGGGGCGGGGGGATTTGAATACGACCGAAGGGAGTTCGGGTGGTCCGCCCCTCATTTGACTCCCCCAATATAATTCACTATATTTATACAATGAATTTATACGAAGAATACGAAAACTCAAAAACGGGGGGATTATACGATAAAATTAAAGTTATCACCAAACTCATTACAGAGTACCCAAAAATAATAGATTATATATACAACCGAATAGATACCTGTTTTGGTCCACACATTGTATACGTTGTCCATATGAAAGTAGATGGTGCGGATATGATTAAAATTGGTTATACCAAAAATTCCGTGTTAAATAGATTCAAAGAAAAAAGATGGACAGACCAACACAAAATAGAAATCATTCAAGTCATCAGAGAATATGTCCTCCAAGCTAAAGGAGCCGTAGAGTTTGAAAAAGAATTGAATTGCCAATGTGTAAATTATAGAACAGATTCAAACCTACAACTTCCGGGTAAAAATGAATTTATGAACTTTAATTACAAAGATGAGGTTCTAAACCAATATGATAATCTGTTCCCACAATACACAGATGTAATAGGTCTTAAATCCCCCAATTAAAAAACCCCTCCGTTGAAGTGGGGTTTTATTATTCTATATTATTACAAACTTCTTTTAATAATTTAATATAGTCATCCAACGATAAACTATTTTTAGATGAATTAACAAATTTGGTAACCAATATGGTATTATCAATTGTATAACCCAAATTACTATCCAACCTATCTAATGATATTCCATACCAATCATTCTCCCCCATAACCAATGGTTGTTTAGATATAAAACATTTACCATCCTGTTCATTTAATTTCCGTTGAATAATATCATCAGTAATTTCAAAAACCAATCCTTTTCTAATTGCCCGGTGTTTAGCACTCTCAACTCTATATCGTATTAAATTACTATCCCTCCATTTTTTTTGTTTATCAATATACTCTTTTTTCTCATCTTCAGATTTATTTTTATATTCATCTGACATACACTTTTTACACTTATTCTTCCTATTTGGGTAAAACATAACCTCGTTATTTTCACCACATATTATACATAACTTTTCCATATACTATAAATATCTGAAAAAAAATTTTATATATTTTTTTTTACATTTTTCACTATAAAAATCCCAAAAATTTTTTTTTACCTTTTACACCC
>Ga0208133_1000734_pt1 | contig 12264 bp, 9 predicted proteins | sample ColrivemetaGS535_FD_187595 | JGI IMG/M metagenome (GOLD analysis project Ga0208133, IMG submission 187595) | Estuarine microbial communities from the Columbia River estuary, USA - metaG S.535 (SPAdes) (version 2) | ecosystem: Environmental > Aquatic > Marine > Intertidal zone > Estuary | place... | reverse complement strand
AAGAGAATTTATATAAGCCCAAATTATATCAAAGTGCTGACCTATCATATCCAAAAATACAATAAAATCATTATTATCATAATCTTCTTGTATATACAATGGAAGATTATTAACTAAATAATTTGAATTATATCTATCGTAATTTTCAGCAGATGCTATTATAATATTATACCATAATTTAGCTTCATCTGTTGTTGATAAGTAATTTACTTTTCTTGTAATACCATCTTGAAAAGTATTATCAAACTTAGGATATGCCAATGCATTTGTTGATGTGTATAGGTACTTTTCAAAACCATCAAAGTTTTGAATTATATTATTAATTTTATTAAGTAATACACCAGATTCATCAACCGAATACTGACCATATCCTATTGCAACTTCAAATTCTATATCTAATGAATCTTCAGTATTTATTATTTCATTACCTTCTATTTCAGGTGTGAATATACCTTGAGCATCTTCTGTTAATACAAAACCAACATTGAAAGTTTGTTCTATTATTGCTTGGTATTCTACAATATATTTTTCAAGTATTCCAAGTTTATAGAAGAAGTTATTTACTCTTTCTTCCGATGAACCAAAGTTTACATAATTGGCCCAAACATATTCAGAATTATTTACATATTCTATATTTAATTTACTTGTATCAATTCCCTTTGATTGTACATAATTATTATACAATAGGTTAGATGAATAAGAACCACTTGCTACCAATTCATCAAAAACTTGGTATCCAATTCCGTTATCAATTTCTAAAGAAAAATTAGGTCCTTTTAATGGTGGACAGTTTTGTGTAGTATCCCCAACCAAACGTATAGTATCGATTATTGGATTTGCTAAAATCTTAGAAACCCAAACTTGTTGATTTGTTTGGATTGAGGTTGGTAATGGTTCGTATAATTTTAATATTAATGAATTTTGACTACCAGTCCAAGTTGTAATCAATTTATTATCACCTTCGCCAAAATGTAAAAGATGAGTTAAATATTTAGAGGTTTTTTCCCTCAATATACTTCTATTAAATTGACCTATAAATCCTTCTGCTATTCTATTAATAGCAACATTTCTTGGTATTGTAAAATTACTTTTTATAAATTTAATAGTAATAAATTCTTCCTTACCAACAACAGTTTCTATACCACTAATGTTGTATGGTATTAATTTTAAATTTAATACAATGTTACTTTGGTCTTCAGCTATATTACTACCACCTAACTCTATTAATTTTTTTATATTTAATGGAGTGTTTCCGCTAGGAGAAACCTGTGTGTAATTAGTACCATTATATATTCTAATATAATCGGTATTTACTGATTGGTATGATATTTGAAAATTAACATCAGTGCCTACAAAATCAGGACCAATTAATTCGGATGGGTATGATATATTTCTAATATCAGGTACACCAACATAAACCTCATTTACTACATTTAAAGTAAATTCAATAGGAGTACCATCAAAGTTTTGATTTGATGATAAAATACTTAAACCTGTTTTTTTAGCAGTGGATGGTACTAATACAACTCTATAATTTCCTATTTTTTCGATAGCAGCTGCTGGTATTGTTACAAATACTCCAGATTCCGTATTTTCATTTAGTTTTGTGTACTTATAAACTTTATCACCAATATAAATGGCTACATCCGATACTATTCTATTTTTAATTATACCAATTGGTATATCCGATTTTTCATTTATATTATACTTTCTATTATTTTCTTTATTTGAAAATTCAATTGATGGTAATATTTTAGTAGTAGGAGCTTCAGCTGTTGTTATTGATATTTTTGTATTACCATTGGCTTCAAATCGTAAAAATACACTAGAATTTCTAATTGTATTATTTAAAATAGAACCTACTGGTGATTCAACCGATGGTAGTATTTCTTCCGATTGTCCATTTGCGTTTGTAACTATAATTTTTGATATTATATAACTTTGTAAATCGGATGATGATATAGCTACTTCTGTTCCAATTTTTTCAGTATATGTATATATCGTACCAGTAGTTAAGGTATCCCCAACCGCTGCAGTTGAATATAAAACAGAATCTGCAATACCATCTACTTCAATTGTAATAGTTACATTTGAATCTATTGGATTTACATCTATTGGTAGTTCTCCTTTTTCTAAATTAAAATTTATATCAATTATTTGATTTGCTGTATTATACTCAAATATTTGTATTTCTTCATTTTTATAATATTCAACTATTATTTCAAATGGTGGTGTACTTGTATATATTGGTTGATTACTACCAACCAAAGGTTCATTATAATTTGGTAATAATCTATTCTGATACCCAATTAGACTATCGCCTAAGTTTATATTAAAATCTAAATTACTAAAATTGAAATTAAAATTTGGTACAGCCCTAAATACATATTTTTCATTTGATTTAAATCCAGTTTTACCTACAGTAATTGTTTTACTACCGATTTTTAATAAATCATGTACAGATATATCTAATTTATCGGTTGTTACTTTAAATGTATTTTCTGCGTTTACATATATTTGTGATTCTTGATTTGATTTTATGTTTACTATTACATTACTATTTGCATTTATAGTACCATAGGCATTTGGATTTGTTGTAATTGGAATTACTACATTGTCTGGAGTAGATACTACTACGCCACCTCCACCACCTCCACCAAAGGATACGGATGAATCACTAATACTATTAAGTCCACTTGCAGGATTTGTTCCCTCTAACGAAAAATCATCCCCGAATATTCCATAATTTGCTTCTGCCATTACTTAATAAATATTTTATTGTATATTTTCTCTTTGATTCATATCTCTTTCAAAAACTTGCTCTCTACCATAACCTCCACCTCTTTCAAAGTAATCGGAACTACCTCCTCCACCGCCTCCGCCACCACTACCACCGGTTGGGGTTTCTATTATAATAGGTAATTCATTACGTCTATCATCAACAGGTTGCTCTATTGTTATTACTTCACCAGTTGTTGGATTTTCTACTTCTACTGGATTGATAATTACATCAGTTTTCGTATCAGATATTAATTCAGCTTTCACTTTTTTCTTAAATATTATACTTTTTTCACTTTGTGTTGGCTTTTCTATTGTAACTATTTTTAGTTCAGGAACTTTAGCATCAATTTGTATATCAGATGATTTAGATTGTAATATACTTGGTGCATCATCTATACTGATAATATTAGCATTTACAGATGTTGCAGATAATTGTTCATCTTTTTGAGATAAATAAAAATTAATAGAATTAACAATAAGTTCTGATAATCTTCTTATTATCTTATCTTCCGATAATTGTAATGGTGGTTTTGTTGTTCTTGGTTTACCATATTTTAAATCTTTAATATCCGATATTCTATTTGTAAATTCATAATAACAAGATTCTACAAATTTTTTATGAACATTAACAGTGAAAGAATCAAAATTAGAAATTTTATATTCCGTTTTTAATTTTTCATACCAACCCTGCCCGTATGTGTTTTTTATAAAATCATCAATAACAGAGGAGTTTATAGATTCAACTAATCGTAATGCATTATATATTGTATCACTTCTAAAATCACCATTATTATAAAATATATTAAATCGTTCTGTTATATCACTTATGTTTGCACTCTTTTCTAATGGGAATACTCTAACTTCTGTTCTGGATGGTGATATTTCGCTAATCCAAACTTTATCATCTGATTTATATGACCCAATTCTTTTATTAATAAGAGATATTTGTGTTTTGAATAAACCATTGGCATATCCAGCTTCATTTATTAATCGTTCAACATCTATAAAATATTCAGATGGTAGATTATTTTTAGTCATAACAGTACCTTCTGCTAATAAAAAATAATCATTTATATTTTGATTTGTAAGAGATACATATCTAACCAGCCCATTATCTTTTTGTGGTAATTGATTCTCTGAAAAATCATACATAATAAATTCAATAACATCATCTTCACTTAGTCCAAAAAAAGACTGTAAATCCCCCTGCTCAAATATTTTTCTATCATTTGGGTTGATTCGATAAGCCTTATTTTGAATTATTTCTTTAAAGTTTTTTAATCCCGATGCTGCCATATTTTATTTTTTACTAATATTATCCAGACCAACTAGTTCCAACTTGTTTTTGAATTGAAACAGATACAGTTACATTTGATTTTTCTGATTTAACAGTTAAACTACCTTTATATTCAGTATCACCCAATAAAGTAAAACCTGCCGAAGGTCTGAAATCATCAATTTTGGATGGAATTGTTTTTACAGTTAAGAATTTTGTTTGTTTTGCTTTTAATGTAAACGATGCAATCTTTTCAAATGAACCTATAGTCTGTCCACTTTCTTCAAATGTAATTGTTATTGGTTCTCTTGAAAAATTATATACTTCAAGATCGGGTCCATTTATCCATTGACCATTACCATCATCTTTTGCTCTAGCCCTATAAGTTAAATCACCATATTGCGGTGAAGCTTTTTGTACAGTCTTAACAGAGAAATCCATACCCACTTTTGCACCTTCAGCAATTTTAGCTTGCTTACCTTCCAATATTTCTCTATATTGGTCATTTTGTTCTTTTAATGATTGGTTACGAGCTGTTAAAGAAACTCGTTGAATAGCTTCGGCAGTTCCTCTTTGTATAGAATTTTGTAAATCAACAACTGTAGATGATATCTTTACATTCGATTGGTTTAATTGGTTTTCAAAAGATGCTACTAATATTTTTTGCGCATCAACATCAACTCTCAAACTTTCAGAAACTATTTCAAGTTCACTAACCTTTGCTGTTAAATCTACTACAATTGTATTAAGTCTAATAACTTCTTCCGTTAAATCAATAACAGATTGAGTTACTTCATTATATACCGGTCTAGGAACGTCATCATCTAATGGTGGTGGTTCTGTTGGTATTAATTCAAATATACGAGTATCTATTGATTTTTGTAAATCATTTTCATTGTATTTCGGATTTGATAATTTTCCAAAAACAACACCATCTTTATCATTTAATTCGTTAAATTGATATGAATTTTCGCTAGTTTTTGAGACAACCAAAGAACCACTTTTACTTATACTATCAAGTAAAAATTCGTTTCTTAATCCGGATGATGTTTTAAATACTGCCATATTAGCTATTTGTAATACTAAATGTTATTTTATTATCGTAATATTTTACATCACCATCATTATCAACTTTGAATTCAATTTTATAAACTCTACCAATTTCCCAATTAGAAAAATTTAATTTAATATAGTTTCCTTCGGAATCACAACTTATTTTTGAATATTCACTAAAAGGAATTATAACATCATCCGATGCAAAGTCTTTAATTTGATAATATGTTGTTTGTGGTAAATATTTTACATCGTTATATGCAAACTGATTTGTAAAAGTTTTAATTGGATGCAATTCTCTACCAGTTATTCGTATCGTTGGATTCGTACCTTTTTTATATTCATTTTTAAATGATTTAACACCAACTTTAATATCAGAAGCTGTTAATGGTAATAATGAACCAGTAATATATGATTGGTCATCCCAACCTATTCTAATTTTAGGTTGATGGATTGTAAAAGTTTCTTTACTAAATAATCGCAATATACCATAATCTTGTGTATTACTTTCTATATTTTCAGGAAACAAAGTTGAGTTTGCGAACTTTAACATCAATCCATCGTTAGGAATAGAACCTGTCATCCAAACTTTTAACATTGCTTTGATATCCATATTAATATCACCTCTCTCATAATTGAATGTTTGAGATGCACCATATTGGGTGTACCAAGTACCACCACTACCATCATTTATACTAGCCGTAGTAGAACCACTAAAATCGTTTTCTAACCAATTTATTTTAGTATCACCTTCTCTATAATTCCAGTTTACACCCTTTGTAGTGATTGCATCAAATCTAGTACCAATACCCATTTCCCAACTTCCAGATATAGGATTTGCATGAATTGTATATTCTAATGGTATTTCTTCTGCTTGAGATTCTTTTACCATTAAAATTGCTTCACTCATACCAATACTTCCATTTGTTAATGAAGCGGATAGGTATCCTAACTCAAACTTAAGTAAAGCATGGGAAACATCTTTAACATTACCATAGAAAACTTTACTAACTTCCAATATTTCATCCAAACCAGTATTTTGATTTGGTTGTTGTAAGTACACCGATGCATCTTTCGATGCTGTTAAAAAATAGTATGCCATTATATTGCCCTCCCTTTTATGTCTGAATTTGGAAACTTAAGTTCAAAAATAGAAGGGTCTAATGATGGATATACCACTTTATTTTTAGTTGCAGTTGCTATGTTGTATGAATTGGGTGAATGTCTACCTCCACATTTATTTGTTATCTGAAGTTTTGGAACAGACCTAACACCATCAACATTTGCTATTAATACTTCTAATTCACTTAAATTAATTGTTTGGTTAAAAGACCAATTATCTATATTAAAATATCTTTGTAACTCTAATATACATTTAGTAACTACTTCTGATTTATTATCATTTCTTTCACAAATTACTTCAAATTCAACCCCAATGTTTATAATAAATCCATCAGAAAAATTAACACCATCGGTTAGTATTTTGTATTCATTAAGATATGTTTTTAAATTTTCTTTAACTGCTCTATTGACCGGAGTTAATTTTCCAAAATTATCTAAACCTAACATATATAGGTTAATAGCAAATGGATTATTTTTTTCATTTTCATTAGATGTTTTTCCAATTAAAAATTGTGTAATATCTGAAGTAACTGAAGCTCTTGTTGGTTCTTCATTATCCGATTTATTTACAAAATCCATAACTAAGTCCGTAAATTCTTGTAGAACATTCGGAGATGCTAAAATAGATGATGGTGAATTGTTATCCAATTTTCCATCGGCAGTTGCATAGCATTTAGAAATTGCACCATATTTTGCAGGCATTGATAATGCTCTAATCTGATAATCTTTTGATGTAACTGCTCTATTTTGTGCGCCAAAATTTCCCAAAGCGTTTTGTCTAATTTCTTCAATTGTTTCAGCACCTCTACCACCAGTTGCTGGTATTTTATTTGTAACTGCTATTGAGTTTTTTAAACTATTGTATGTTCCAATTTGTGCTGCGTTTAAATCAGCATAATCATTATCAAATTCAATAGATGTTATATTTGAAAGTTGTCCGGCCTCAACGTTAGATGAAACCCCCCCACCTGTATAATATTTTACAGTGATTGTTGTATTTGAAGGTGATATTCCGTATGATTTTGTCTTTAAAAAATTAGTTGGGTCAAATGAAGCTTCCAATCTACTAATAGAGTTGGGTAGTCCTAATCCAACATTTTTAAGATTTGGAATTAAGTTTTCTTCTTCTGTGTTTGGATTTCCTGCACCAAATTGGATAGTTGTTGTAAAATCAGAATTAACTTTTGCAACAAATCGTCTAGGTGTTTTTAATGTTTTTATAATATAAGGTACAGTATCTTTAAATTGAACAAGGTCTGGGTCATTTAAAGAAGTATTTGGGTAATCTAAAAATACCATTTCTTGTGCTAAGTAAGGAACTTCATAATATTTGTTTCCATTGGAATCCCTTACATCATATATTTCAATTACATTAGTATTTTCTAAAACTATATTTGCAAATGGTTCGTATGAACCGAATTCAAAAGTATCTTCTTCTGGAATTGCTGAAATTGCTTGTACATATTTTTTAATAAGATACAATGTGGGGTCTCCCGTATTTGCATCTCTTTGGTATATTGTAATTTCTCTATCATTAGAATCACTAAAATCTATTACATCAGTAGTTATAAATTTAATAGAATCATTTTTAGATTCAACTACCATACCTTGCTTTATTCGTAATAAATACTTACTATCAATAGTATTTGCTAACCCACTACCAATTGATGGAGCTACTTGATATATCTCTAATGTTGTTGTAGCGGGTGCTGTTACTTTTGGTTTATATCCTAAAAATTGAGCTAATGCTATTACATTTTCTTGGTCTTCCGCTGTTGTTATTAATGATTCTTTAAAAGTATCATCTACATAATAAGAAAGAACATCACCTACATAAGATGCCATTTCAATAAACATCATACCAGGAGATGCCTCTGTAAAATCCGTATTTGTTTTAGGAAAATACGTTTTTGCAAATTCTACTAAATTATCTTTAAATGCAGAAAAATCTTTATTAAGATATTTTATATCTTTTCCGCTGTATGTTTTATTACTGGGTGTTGAATTCATATTATGGTGCTGTTTGTTGAACGTTGATTGATACTACTCCAGAATTACCAGTATTTCTACTTCTAAACTTCAATGATATATTCACTAAATTTTTATCTCTGTTTTCATTACTCATATCAACAGTTATTTCATCGATATTAACATTTGGTATATATCTTTCAACAGAGTTTGTTATTATTTCTTGAACCCTGTCTTCAAACTCATCTGTTATTTGTTCGAACAATAAAGTTTCTACCCCTGTCCCAAATAATGGATTCATTACTCTTTCACCTCTTTTTGTTAATAATAAATTTTTTATATTAGATTTAAGTTGTTCTATTTCAGTATAATTTTGCTTAAACGCAACATTAGTTATCTGAATTGGCAAGGCTAATCCAACTGCATAATCATCATATTCTTTAGATTCTATTATTGGTTTTCTACCTAATATAATTGCCATTACTTCTTAAATCTTTTTACAAGTTCCGAATAATCTCTATTCAAAGCTTTATCTATTTCAGCTACTCCAGTGTTTACTCCCAATCCAGTTGGTTGAGGTCCTTTAGCCATTTCACCATAACCCATTTTCTCAGCCATTGCATTTTTACCTACAATCGAACCCATATCACCTTGTCCAAAGTTCATTGTTCTAAATCCACCATCTCCTTGCGGAATACCACCTCTTGTTTCATTGAGGATTTGATTAATCATTGGGTTTTTGCTGTATTGCTTTGTTGGTACTATTTTTTGTTCAATTGATTCTACAATCGTATCATCTTCCATCATAGCTTTAGCCATTGATAATCCAGTAGTTTTTGGTTTAGCAGGTTGTTTACCCTCTGCTATTAGTTTTTTCATTTCAGCCCTTACAGTTTCCTTAATTAATGCAGGCAATTGCTCTTTAAGCTCCTCTTTAATAAGAATCTGAATAGCTTTTAATAGTTTGTCCGTATTCATACTTTATTATTTGTTATGTTTATAAATATTTGAATTGTTATTTTTGAAAATTATGTACTAAATAGGGTTGCTTCCTCTTTTCTTCGTCTAACTAAACCTGGATATAATTGGCCGGTTTTTGCACCTCTGGTTGGTCCATTTAATAATCCATTAGCAGCTCCTGCGTAATCTTTGTTTCTTACCGATGCAGCTATACCTCCTCTTAAACTACCACAATTATAAACAAAACTTAAAAGAGCTGCTTTTTGTTTATTATTTAATGCGTTAAAATCTTCTTCAGATATTTTATTATCACCACTTCCCACTAATCTAGCTTTAAATGTTATAGAAACTTCATATTGTAATACCTTTAACGCATCTTCTACAGTTGTAGTATCTCCATATTTAACAGTTCTTATTTGTCCAGTTGAAGGGTCTAATATTTTACTAGTACCAAATCCAAGTCTTGGGTCACCCTCATCATTTACTGCATTTTTTGAAAACCCTTCATTTTTTCCTATAAACTTTGCAGATAATGTAATCCAATCGGCACTTAAATCTAAAGCACCAAAATCTACATTAATAATACCACCACCTCCACCAGAAGAAAAACCACCACCTCCACCACCTGCTCTAAATCCTTGTACAAATGGTTTACCCTGATTCCATTTGAATCCCGTAACAGTTTCTCCAGAATCTTGAGTAAACGAATCTGAATCATCTAAAAGAAACGATAGGTCTTCATCTATTTTTTGCTCCGTAGTTCCATTTTGAATACTTTCTTGCTCTGTTGGTTTTACCGATTCTTGTACATCTACATCTTCTTTAGGTTTAAAGTCATCTTCAGTTACTACTTTAGTTGGTGTTGCTGGTGAAACAGAATATCCAGTCCAATTTAGTACACCAACATTTGGAGTTCCTATTGGTGGATATAATGATACAGTATATATCGTACCTTTAACACTATTTAAGTGGTTAGTTGCGTATGATATAAATTCATCCACTATTAATCCCGTATTATCCGTTGGTTGTATTGCTGACACTTAAATTAATTTTATCCTATTATTATATAACCTCTAATTGTTTTTGGATTAGCTATATGTGTAGTTACTGCTGCTGAATAGTTTCCATCTATACCATATACAGTCCCTTTATCTACTTTTAAAACCATTCCAATATGGTCCATTCCACCATGGTCATTATTCATACTTCCCCAACCATATATAATTGCATCTCCAATATTTGGTACATAGTTTGGATTTGCTCCATCTAATTTACTAACCCATCTACCATTATCAATAGCCCATTTAACCCAAGTTGGAACGTATGCTTTATTTGGATGACCTGATATAACTGCCCCAGCTTCCTGCCACCAAGTAGTAACCGCACACGCACACCAAGCAAATCCGGTCCCACCACCTGCTCCGTTTTTTTGCATTTGAACAATTCTAGCATGCCCAGTATCACTTTCTTTGGGAATTTCTCTTACCCCATTAGCTTCATCGTTTTGTGCAATTAATACTGCTTTTAAACCAAGTGATGCGTTTGGTGGAAATGTTGGTGGTGGATATGTTTGATTAAAAGAGCCGCCGTAGCCACCACCACCTATACCACCACCTGCTTTAAATCCTTGTACAAATGGTTTACCTTGATTCCATTTAAATCCCGTAACAGTTTCTCCAGAATCTTGAGTAAATGAATCTGAATCATCTAAAAGAAACGATAGGTCTCCATCTATTTCGTCTTGAGTTTTTAGTGGGTCTGAAGAATCCGGTTGATTGGGAGTTGGGGTTACATACGTTGAAGTTGGTGTGGATGTGGTAGTTGTTGTAGTTATTAGTTGAACTGCCCCACCATCAATTTTATTTTCAACAGGTGGTATTGTTATTCTATACTCCTCATTTTCAATTAATATAGATTCACATTTATTTATTTCATCTTCAAAAGTAGATGCCTCAACAAGTCTATTCTGTGTTACAGCTGTATTATAATTTGTAGTTGCCCTTTCTAATTGCTCTTGTACTTCCGCTCTCCTTTCATTACTTAATTCAAAGTTAGGTTCTGTATTTGCTGAAGATTGTGGCTGTTTCCAAATTCCTACATCGGTGATAGTATTTTGAGTAACCTGTATATTACTTGTACTACCTGGTGCTGGTTGTATTGGTATTGGAGCCGTTGCCATAACCGCACCAGCCCAATATGCTTTAACCCCCTCACCCATCTCACCTACTAAATCGTATGGTTGTGATGCGGTTAATCCTTTTTGTAATGCGGATTTAAAAAAGATTTTCATCATTTCAACATTACCAGAAACCAATGGAATTGAATGTTGTCTATCAAACCCTCTCTTTACAGCAGAATCATATTCTTTTGCATAAGATTCGGCAACAACATCTATATCCGAAATTCCTTCAGGACTATTAGCTACTCTTAATATATTTTGTTTGAAAGTTTCCCAAGACATTATTTAAATATTTTATTGAGATGTAGCTTCATCTATTACTTTCTTCTGATACGCAAGTAATTCAGCTTTAGTTGCACTACGACTTTCAGGTCCTTTAAATGAAACAGGTCCATCATTTAATCTAGATTCCATATAAAAGTTTGGCAGGTTAGCCAATAAGTATATTTTATAACCTTTATATTCTTCTACAAAATTAGCTCTAGGGTCTACTGGTGGTTTGGGTGGTGGTGGCGTTATTGGTGCTGCTTGTGCGAATTCAAACTTCTTTTCTTCTTTTTGAAATGCCTTCGGTTCGGGTGGGGTTTTTGGTTTAAACTTTTTAAGTTCTTTAAATGCTGACTTTTTTGGAAATTTTGGTAAATCCGGAATACCTAAAGAATCTTTAAGGCCTTTTAACAATGCGGCCGCATCTCCCTTTAAATCTGAAAAAGCTGATGCTAATTTTCCAGCTGCTGCCTTAGCTTGGCCTTCTGCTGCGTTTGCTGCACCTTTTGCTGCTGCTTTTCCCGCTTCAGCCGCTTTACCAGCTTCAGCTCTTTTTTCTGTATTATCTATCATTATGCCGTTTGATTTAATTTACTAAGTATATCATTTAATTTTGAATGTATTTTACCAAATTCAGGTTTATTTTTAGGTCCTATTG
>Ga0208133_1000733_pt1 | contig 12268 bp, 12 predicted proteins | sample ColrivemetaGS535_FD_187595 | JGI IMG/M metagenome (GOLD analysis project Ga0208133, IMG submission 187595) | Estuarine microbial communities from the Columbia River estuary, USA - metaG S.535 (SPAdes) (version 2) | ecosystem: Environmental > Aquatic > Marine > Intertidal zone > Estuary | place... | reverse complement strand
CATCAATAATTTTGATGATCATTTGAAAAAGTAATTATATTTGCATCGGCTTAGGCCACCGAATTACGACCTCGGTTTAAATAGAAACTAATGAAAAATATTAAAGCCTCATCCGGTAAGTACCTGTCAGCCTATGTTTCGGCTGGTCGTAGCAGGGAAAACTGGATGAGGTTTTTGTTTTATGGAATTAAATTTTGGCAAGTTTAAAGGGCAAGAAATTGAAGATGTCCCCACAAGCTATTTAGCTTATTTACTCGAAGCAGATTTTGTTGAATATGAAATTAAGGCTGAATGTCTTGGCATTATTAATTTCAGGTATTCAGATTATGAACTTCCAACAAAGCATTTCAATCAGGAAATAATTGATAAGGCTTATAAAAAGTTAGTTCAAAGACATCATCCTGATACTGGAGGAAATCACTATGCAATGATTGCCTTAAATGAGTTTAGACAAACTTTATTTGAATCACTATGAATGGCTATCAACTAACCAGGAGATGGTTCAATTTTACTTTTGAACATACAGAAGCAAAGGCTCAACACACTGCTATCTATTGCTGGCTTATAGAACTAAATAATCGTTTAGGCTGGAAAGATGAGTTTACAATCAATACTCAGTTTACAATGGAAGGGCTATCAATAGGAAATAAAAACACCTATTTAAGCGCACTTTCTGATCTTGAAAATTGGGGATTTATAAAGACAATCAGACCTTCAGTAAATCAAAATTATGGCAGGGTAATTACTCTTCGCTGTTACGATAATGACACGGCGGTGCATACGGCGACTACTACGGCAATGGATACGGCACTGATACAACAAAATGACGGCAATGATAACGGCAGTGTACCCATAGTTAAACAAGTAAACCAAGAAACCACTAAACCAGTAAACCATAAACCAATTTATACTCAAAAAGATTTTAGTGATGGTCTCATAGACTTTGAAACTAAATATGCCAAAAGTATGATTGACCAATTTTATGAATATTGGACAGAAACTGACCAAAAAGGAAAAATGAGATTTCAGGCTCAAAAATTCTTTGACATATCTAAAAGATTGGCAACTTGGAAACGAAAATCATCTGATTTCCATACAAACAAAAAAGAGGCAAGCACGGATGTTCCGGCGGAAAATGCCTCTTACAAGCCTCCTCATCAAAAAGGAGTTGATTTCTCAAACTGCATACCTAAATCAAGACAATAATGGAATTTCAAAATGAAGAAGTAGAAAAGCAAGTCCTATCAGCCATGATGCTTTATGATGAAGAAAGATTAGAAGCTTTCAATATCCTGCCATCAGTGGAGGTTTTTCAAGTAGAAAAAAACAAGACAATAGCCAAGGCTATCCAAGCCCAACATGATGCTGGAGAGCCAATCAATTTGGAGACTCTTGCACTAACCTTAAAAAAGTCAAACCTCATCAATGAAGCTGGAGGTGTCAAGTATCTTTCAAATGTTTTCACAAGCCTTAAGAATCCTGGATACATTGAAATTCATTGCAGGATACTTGTTGAACAATATCTGAAAATGAAAACCTATTTCATTGCTCAGGACTTGCTTGCAGGATCTACTTCAGATGCCATTGATATTTTTGAACATCTTGCTAAAATTCAACTTCAATCTGATAACCTACTTGCTTCCACAATCAACCAAACCGAGGAGAATTTTCAGAAGGCATTAATTGAAACTTCAGACAGTTGGTTTAATCGGGCAGAAGGAACTTACAATTGTTGGAGCAAGACCCGGGCAAGGCAAAACTGCACTTGTGGTGAGCATTATGCGGAACTTAGCAAAGCAGGGAATACCATGCGGAATGTTTAGCCTTGAGATGACCAAATCAGAACTAATCCAAAGGCTTGCCAGTCAGGAGTCAGAAGTTTATGCTTTTAAAATAAAGCAGAATGAACTCAACAACTTAGATAAGGATTCACTCAAGAGAGCCGTTGATCGCATGTCAAACTGGAACTTGAAAATAAGTGAGGATGGTTACATGAACATAAGGAAGCTTAGAACCAAAGCAACCATGTGGAAGAATAAGTTTGGTATAAAAATTATCTTTCTTGACTACCTACAACTTATGGAATCGGTAAATCCTAAAGAGACTAACCGAGTAAACATAATCGGAGAGATTTCAAGAGGTCTCAAACTTCTTGCTAAGGAACTTCAGATTCCAGTCATAGCCTTAAGCCAATTAGCCAGGAGAGTTGATGAAAGGCAGGATAAGATGCCAATGATGTCAGACCTTAGAGAATCAGGAAGCATTGAACAGGATGCAGATGTTATTTGGATGATGCTTCGGCCTGAATATTATTATGAATCTACCAGCACCACCAAAATAGGAGACAGAGAATACCCGAATGAAAATTTATGTATTATTGATCAAGTAAAGATGAGATCAGGCTCAACTGGAATCAAACCTTTATATTTCGATGGCCCATTAATGCGACTCAGGAACTATGAATAACATAAGCATCAGCCAAGTGCCTTCTATGTGGGAAGGCATTGCAACCTATGAGAATGATTTATTTTACTTTCAACCCAAACACATGACAGTCCAAGACATCAGATTTTTCCTGAATCGCAAGTGCAAGCAACTTAGAGCCAAACTTGAGGCCAATCCTGCACCAGGATATCAATCGAGATGGCAGAATCAACTTGACCTCTATGAGTCAATTCTAAAACACTTACCTTTGCATTAAACTATTTAAAGCTATGCCATTGAAAAAGGGAACAAGCAAAAAGACCATCAGCGAAAATATTAAGATGGAAATGAAAAAAGGCAAGCCTCAAAAACAAGCTGTGGCAATGGCCTTATCTTCTGCTGGAAAAAGCAAGAAGACAGCTAAAAAGAAAAAATAATCAACCACAAAACTAAGGCTGAAAGGCCGGTACAAATTATGGCAGCACCGAAAGGAAATCAATGTTGGATGTTAAGGCTAAAGCATGGCCTTGATGGTAAATTTAAAACACCTGAAGAAATACTTGAGAACTTTGAACAGTATGTTCAGTGGGCAGAAGAGACTCCACTGATTGAAGTGGATTTCAGAGGCAAGGATGCAACTGAGGTCAGATTGCCAAAGATGAGACTGCTAACCAAGGAAGGCTTTGCGCTTGCTTGTGGATTCTCATGCTGGACTAAGCTTTCAGAGTATAAGAACAAATCAAAAGATTTCGGTAGTGTCTTTACACGCATAGAGCAAGCCATCTACACAAGCAAGCTGGAAGGGGCTGCAAGTGGCTTCTTTAATCACAACATTATTGCAAGAGACTTGGGGCTAATGAACCAGGAGCAAGTGAATATGCAAGTGAGTGAGGTGATTAAGCCTACAAGCCTTAAGAAGAGAAAATCGGAGGACACAGTTGGCTAAGCTTGACCTGTCAGATGCTGACCTTTGGCAGCCCAAGTATCTTGATGCAGTAACTGACCCAAAGACCTATAATATCTTATGGGGCGGGGCAGGCAGCGGGAAATCTCAAACAATGATTCAGCTACTGCTTGCTGAGATATGCGACCATAAGGCCAATCAGTTTCAGACTTACTTTGTGATTCGCAAAGTGGCCTCAACCCTAAGAAACTCAGTCTTTGCTGACTTTCAAAATAAGATTACTGAATGGGGCTTAAATAAGCTATGCCGGACTAAGACTGGATATCTTGAGATTCAATCAGGAGGCAATAAGATTGTCTTTCTTGGCTGTGATGATCCTGAGAAGCTTAAGTCCTTAAGCCAAGCCAAATACATTTGGATTGAGGAAGCCACTGAGCTGACTCTTGAGGACTTTACGCAGATAACACTTAGGCTTCGGGGTAAGTCAGAGCATCCTAAGAGGTTCTTTCTTACTTTCAATCCGGTATCAGATAGTCACTGGATTAAAAAAAGGTTTTTTGATGATGTCCCGGCAAAGGAGGTCAATGATGTCCTAAGGCTTCACGGCACTTACCTTGATGCTTTAGACTTCTTAGATGACCAATACCCAATAAGGATGGAGGCACTAAGGACAGTAAGTCAGACTTACTATGAAGTCTATGCATTAGGCCAATGGGGAGTTTGGGATAGGGAGAGCCTATTTGTTACCAGCTTTGACTTCAGTCATCATGTCTATGGGGGATTTATTAAAGCATCCCCGAACCATGACCTTTACCTATCCTTTGACTTTAATGTGACTAACACATGCGTAGTGTGCCAGTTCATCAAGTATGGCTATGATGCAGACCAATATGCTAACATTAATGTCCTTAAGGTTTATAGAGTTGGAGACCTTAGCACTTTATGCCAAAATATCAAGCAGGACTATCCAGGAATGAACTATATCATCAATGGTGATGCTTCAGGTGCTGCTCGTAATGCTTTTACTCAAGGCAACATCAGTGCCTACTTGATGATTAAGAATTACCTAAACATTGTGGACATGCAGCTTCAAGTGCCAAAAGTCAATCCTTCACACATTGCCAGCAGGCTTATTACCATCCTGCTATTTCAAAAGGCTAAGATCAAGATAAGCGAAAAGAGTTGTGCTAATTTAATCACAGACCTTAAGGAGGCTAAGGTGGATAGGATAGGCAGCCTTGATCCATGGAAGAATAAGAATCCCGATAAGTCTCACGCATTAGATGCCTTCCGTTATTTTATTTTCTCTAATTTTGCAGAAATCACCAGCAACTTTAATCTCGAAAAGTATGGCACAATGCTGCAATAATTGTTTCAAAGCCTGTGAGCCTCTCAACAGTTGTCCTGATGCTTTCTTGGTTCTTGTGCCTCCGGCCTATACGGAAGATTCAGTAATTCTGAACATCAATAAGCCAGGAGTGAATGCTCGCATCAGTCAGCTTCTTGAGATCGACTACCTTGGTTATGTGACCATTGACTTAGAAGGCTGTCCTGATGGCTTTTTCAATCCTTATGCAGGCCAATATGAGTTAGAGTTCATAAATCCCACCACTAATAAGGTTTTTGAATTTACTGCTGTTGATGGCTTGACTTATTCGGATATCTGCTTCTCCTTTGCCCAAACATACACAAACAGTGAGGGCATCAATGAGGTCTTTTTAAATATCTTCACCGACTTAATCCCTGACCCTTACTATGTATGATGAACTTGTTGCTAATTGTGGAGGCAAGCGCAGAGGCTGCTGCCTTATTGAGCTGCCTAAGCCTGCTGAATTTGATGCTGATTGCTCTGACCAGTGCAGCTTTTTCCTTGTTCTTGGACTATCTGCTGGAGGATCACCCACTTGGGCAATGGTATCTGTCTCAAATTCAGAAGTTGCCGACTTTGTGGGCAAAGCCACTTGGTGAGTGTCCTTTTTGCTCAGGGGCTTGGCAGTTCCTGGTTATCTCTTGTCTAATCTTTAACCAATCATTTTACTTATGTTCAATTTTCTTAGGCGCAAATCATCTGTTCCTCCTCCTGCTCAACAAGTGGCAAAAGAAGATGCTATTCAAGCAGAAAGTAGCCCAATACTTTACAGGGGAGTAGCACCCAAGGACAGATGGGATCAGATTGAGTATGCCTTCACTTCAGGAGGTGTCAAATACTTTAAATTCGTATCTGAGGTCAATGTGCCATTTCAAAGGGCAGTAGCTGCAAGGGATATCTTCACCGAGGAACTTTGGCAGATTAATCCTGATTATCTCAGAGGCTGGAACAATGGCCTTATTAACCTTCTGATGGACAAGAAGAAGAAGGATGATAAGAAGCTTTATGAGATTGGAGTGATGGCCTCAAGGCTTAAAGAGCAGATGGAAATGTCTGTAAGCCTGCTCAGGCAGTTGAAGCTTGCAACAGTTGTTTACTTTGATGAGGTAGAAAATCCACTTGACTACCAGTACCCATACAACAAGCAGAAACTTGAGCATTGGATGAAGTCCAATGATGTAGAAGGTTTTTTTTTGAATCTGCCGGAGTATGCTTATCTGCCCTCTTCGACAGAATTCAGCATGAATTTTCAGACTTATTTGCAGGGCGAAACAATACAAAGTCTAAACAGCCTGAAACATATTATTTCACTTCAATCATCAGACAGCATAGACAGCGATTTAGTGAAGTCTTTAGAATCGCAGCTGGAGATGCTCAAAGAATTAAATTCCTGGTCGAAAGGCCAGTCTACGAGTATTATCTAATATATTCAACTTGGATTTCAGAACAGAAGTCTAAAAGAGCTAAGTAGGTATTTTTTTTTGTGTTTCGTTTTACAGATAAAGAGCCTTCCATATTGGGAGGCTTTTTGTTTTAACTTTGTCGAAAATAGAAGAACATGGCAATCTCAAGTAATGATATTAAGATTAAGTATGTCATTGATGACTCCGAGCTAAGGAAGGCAGCCACCAGCTTTGATAAGCTGACTCAGGAGGAGCAGGATGCCATTGCCGGCATGAAGAAACTTAACACTGAGTTAGGCAATACCGGCAAGAAAGCAACTGAAACAGGAGATAAGTTAAGCAATGCTTTTGACCAAGGCAAGGAAGGTGTTGGAGGCTTGAGTAAGAGCCTTGGAGGGCTTGGTCCAGCCATTGTCGGAGCATTCAGTGTGACTGCTGTGCTTGGCTTTGCTAAAGCGGTCTTTGACACTACTGCCAACTTTGAGAAGCTTGGAGCAGTGCTTAAGAACACTTTAGGCAGTGGGGCGCAAGCATCTCTTGCACTTGAGGGAATCAAAGAGTTTGCTAAAACCACACCTTTTGCGGTGGCAGAACTGACTGCAAGCTTTGTAAAGCTGGCTAACCAGGGCTTTATCCCAACGACAAATCAACTAAGGCAATTGGGAGACTTAGCATCCTCAACAGGTAAAGGCTTTGACCAATTAACTGAGGCAATTATAGATGCCCAAACTGGAGAGTTTGAAAGGCTTAAGGAGTTTGGCATCAGGGCAAGCAAATCAGGGGATCAGGTTAAGTTTAGCTTTAAGGGAGTTGAGACACAAGTAAAGTTTAACAATGAGGCGATAAGGGAATACATTACATCACTTGGAGACTATGAAGGTGTTGCTGGTGCTGCTGCTGCTGTATCAGGCACATTGGGCGGTAAGGTTAATAATCTTGGAGATGCTTGGGACAACTTCTTAAACTCAATTGGAACTCTTCTTAAGCCAGTCTTAACAGGCGCACTAAATGTAACTGCTGACTTTATGGATGCCATCAATAGCTTGTTTAAGTTAGGCACAACAGGAGCGCAGGATGTGGAGCAGGCTGAATTAAATGCATTTAAAAGCTTCCAAGCTAAGACTAAAACCATGACAATGGACATGCTCGAGCAGAGAGCTAAGGAAAACAGTGAAGCAATTAAGACATTTAGCAAGGAAGCAGCTGCCTTAGAGAAGTCAATTGGCAGTGCGCCATCAATTGCAGGCTTTGATCCTAAGTATGATGAGAGACAGAAACTACAGGCTATTCTTGAGCAATTGGCAGTGTATAAAGGAGAGAATGCTGCTATCAATGAACAACTCAAACTTAATAATGACAATGTAGCTAAGACTGTCAAGGTCTATGCTGAGTTCAATGCCGAGCAAAAGAAAGCTGCTGATGAGAAGGCTAAGGCTGATAAGAAGGAATATGAAAGCAGGCTTAAGATTCTTGAGCTTGAGAAGCAACAGCAAGTGCTGATGGCTCAGATTCGGGGCGATAAGTTAGGAGAAGTAGGTGCTGAAAAGGTTTATCAGCAAAAGGTCTTTGATCTTAAGAATGAATACAGTGCTAAAAACATTGGCATTACTCAAAAAGAAATTGATGTTGCTGGACTTCAAAGAGATAAGGCAGCTAAAGGCCTTGATGATGCTGTTGAAGGCATGAAGTTGAAAAATAAAGATGGGCTTGATTATCTTAGAACTGAAACAGATAAGAATTATAAAAAAGCTCAAGATGCTTTAGATAAGGATATGAAGCAGCGCATGGATAAAACACAAGCCATGCATGAGTTAGAATTAGACAGGCTAAAAAGGCAAGAAGAACAAAAGCAAGCTGTAAAACAGAAGGCACTTGAACTGGCTCAGACTATTGTGCAAGGATCATTTGACTTATATCAGCAAGGATTAAATAAAGAACTTGAATCAATCAATAAAAGATACAGCGAGGAGGTAAGGCTTGCAGATGGCAACAAGCAAAAGCTTGCTGAATTAGAGCAACAGAAGGCAGCAGAGGAAAAAGAAATTAAGCTTAAGCAATTTAGGGCGCAACAGTTGTCATCTATTGCCAACATAGCCTTTTCTGCTGCTCCTGAGATTGTCAAATATTCAGTTAGTGCTCCTCCTTTGGCTGCCTTAGTTGCTGCAATTGCTGCTGCTCAAATTGGCTTTGTGCTTGCACAGCCTGTGCCTGAGTTTGCAGAAGGTACTAAGGGCAAAGCTTTCAAAGGAGGTAAGGCAATGGTAGGAGAGAGAGGAGTTGAGAAAGTTATAACTGAATCGGGCAAAGTTTACTTTACTCCACCAACTGCTACCCTGGTAGACCTACCTAAAGGCTCTCACGTAATTCCAAACCATGCTTTAAGTAGGCAAGAGGTTTATTGGGGCAGCATGCAATCCGGGAAGCAGTCAAGCAGTGGCAGTCCAATGATTGGCAAACTGGATGAGCTTGGAAGTATCTTAAAAGGCTTGCCCATCACTCAACTTAACATGGATGAAAGAGGCTTTGAGAAGTTCATCAGGACACCAAGGAGGACAACTAAAATTTTAAACAATAGATTTAGGACTGAGAATTAATGTTTGGTTTAGATTAGCGAAAGGGGGGTAGCATTGCTATCCCTTTTTTTTGGCTAATTTTGGGACATGGCAGGATGGAATTTTTTTCTTAATGGCACTGAGGTAGAAGAACCTATTGGCTGGGATGCCATTGAGTTCACAGCCATCAGGATGGAATCGCATGGGATTGATCAACCTTTTTCTACTGAAGTTAAGTTCTATGAGAAAGGGGCTAAACTTATCAAGGCTCTTTATGATCTATATTTCATCAATGCTGAGATTGCCATTCAAATCACTTCAGATGTAGGGTACAATGGTGAGCCTTATCAATTTGATGGCATGCTTAACCTTGCAATCTATGAGGAGTTTAATGTATGCGATACAGACAGCTGGGAGATAACAGTAGGCATCATTGATGATAACTTTAGGGAGCAATTCAAGGCTCGGCAGGATGTAGAGATTGACCTATACAGCACAAGGGACTTAAATGGTGATGAGATTGACCCATTAGTCATGCGTGAGGTCAGGCTTCACAAACAGGAACTATTCTTGGCAGGCTCTGCAAGGAATTACTCTTCACAAACATCAAGACTTCAATATTCACCTATTGGCTCTTCTCCATACGATTGGGAATATCCTCTGTATGTCAATGTTGTGCCAGTATTTTGGGAGAACTCGGATTTTAAAGGCTCGTTTAGTGGCTCATTTGACACTCAAGGAAGTGCATTCAGCAACACCAATGTTATATTCCAAAATAATTCAGACTTTACAAGGATACTTAATGCATCTGTCTCAATTCAAGGCAGGTTTGTTTGGGATGGCACTGATAACTTGTTTCCTGGTGAAACAGCAAACATTAGATTTTACATCAGGACATTTGACCCAACAGGAAGCTTTGATACTTTTTACACTCTTTTCAACACAGATTTAGCAACTGCTAATATTCCGGTTGATCCTGAAGTAGATTTTGACTTTACAACAGTCATATCAGGCATAACAGTCCTGCCTGATTATAGAGTTGCTGTGTTGGCTTATTGGGGAGAAGGTGGTTCTGTTAGACCATCCTTGCCCATTGCGGATAACTTTACAAGGTCATTGAGCATGACCATTGATAATGTCTGCCTTACTATGAATGAGCAGAACCCGGGGCAATATGCCTCGACTACTGAGTGCATGACCATAGGCGAGTGCCTTAATAGGCTTGTTTATGTTATCACTGGGCAGAATAATCAGATAAGGTCTGATGTGTTTGATGAGACCGGCAATGGGTGCTATTGGAATAGTGCCTTGACCAATGGCCTTAAGATTCGCAATGCCAAGACAAACAATGAGATTGTCAGTGGCTGTCTTGTTAATGATGAGGCAACAGGCTACAAGACTTCATTTAAGAAGATATTTGAAGGGCTTGACAGAATATTCTGCCTCGGTTGGGCATATGAATGGACAGGCACTGAATGGATAATCAGGATTGAGCCAAGAGAGTTCTTTTACCAAAACAGCATAAGCCAAACCTTCCCAAATGTGGGAGAAGTCAGGACTATGGCAAAAGTGGACATGCTTGCCAATAATATCCAGCTTGGGTATGATGATAAGTGGAAGAACATTGCAGTCTCAGGCCAATGGGCAATTCACACTGATAGGAATTACTTTGTCAATAATAGGGCAATGAATGAAGGCTCAAGTGCAAAGCTTGATCTTAAGAGTTCAATCATTGCAGAAGGTTATGCCATTGAGTTCAGCAGAAGGCTTCAGTTTTTGAGAGATGACTCAGGCAGTTCAGATAGGCCAAACGATTGGGAGACATTTATCATTTGGCTCAATCGATATGAGTTAGAATTTGATAATGTTGAAGACACTGCCTATGGTGTTCGAGAAGAGTCAGGATTCAAAGCCTTTCCTCCTGGTCAGGCAAGTTTATCAAGCAATCTAATTACCTACTCAAGCAGTCCGGCAGGAAACCTTTACAACATTTTCCACACTCCTGCTCGAATTGCATGCAGATGGTGGAAGGTTTTAGGCATGCACACCTATGGCCTGACTAATCCAAGGCTTCAGTTTCAGGTTGGTGAATATCAGACAGCCTATGCCAGCGCAATATCTGACTCAAGTGAACCATGCATTCAAATACCTTCTGAGGTTACCATAGCGGAAAACTCAGACATCTATGCGGACATCATAGTTCCTGAAGCTGCGGAGTATTTATTCAAGCCTATTGGAGTTGAATTTAGCTATCCTCAAAGTCTCTGCGATTTCTTAACTTTGAGCCAAGATGAGCAATACCGGAAAGTCAGGCTCACTTCAGGCAGTTTGGACATTCAAGGCTTTATTATGGAGGCCACCAATCAGCCGGAGGATGCTTCCGGAGGTACGACTAAGTTCACACTTCTTCAGGCTAATCAACTTGCAGCAACAGGCGCAGCATTTGATACAGGTTTTGATGATGGTTATCAAATAGGTGATTAATGGCAAATTTAAACAGAGCCAATCTAATAACTGAGAGTGCAACTCTCTTTCCCGATAACAATACCCAAGAGATTAGTCCTGCTGACTTGAGGTCTTGGCTTGCTGATGGCACTGCCAGCTTTGTGACTCAAAAGGACAAATCTACTCTTGAGAATGCAATCTTTGAGAACCAAGGTTCAACCTTGGCAGCATCATCAACAGTAGACCTCAATGCTGCCACAGGCAACTATTTGCACATATCAGGCACAGGAACTATCAATTCATTTGGCACTTGTCCAGCAGGGGCAAGGTTTATCCTGATGTTTGAAGCTGCTGCGACATTGACTTACAATGCAACAAGCCTAATCATTCCAGGAGGAACTAATAAGACTGCTGCTGCCGGAGATTGCTGCCTGATTGTCTCTGAAGGAGGAGGTAATTGGCGCATTGTTGGATACTTTGCTATAAGTGGAGGAGGCGGAGGAGGTAGTGGCACTGTTGAATCAGTAGCAACTGCTGGCTTGATTTCAGGAGGTCCAATAACAACATCAGGCACAATCACCACTTCAATGGCTACTGATAAGCTTGTTGGTAGGTATAGTGCAGGAACTGGAATAATGCAGGAAGTGACAATTGGCTCAGGCTTAACTCTTACAGGAGCAGGCATATTGAACAACACTGCCACAGCAACTCCACTGGGTTATTATGCCATGTATCAGGACTTAGTTACTCAGACTAATTCATCAAGTAATCTAGGCTATCCAATGAAGTTTAGGACATTGGATTACAGCAATCAAGTTACTGTTGTCAGCGATACAAGAATAACCTTTGCTAACGCAGGAGTTTACAATCTTCAATTTAGCAGTCAGTTTCAAAATATTGACAATCTTCCTCATGATGTGACCATTTGGTTGCGACTAAATGGAACAGATGTTCCAGGCAGTGCAGGATTTATGCAGATACCTGCCCGAAGATCAGCATCTGCAGGCAATGAAGGCCACATTATTACTGGATGGAATTACTTAATTGATGTTCCGGCAGGAGTTTACTATGAGATAGTTTGGAGTACAAGTGACCACACTCAAGTAACAATGCAGTTTTATGCTGCCGGAAGTCCTCCGCCATCAACTGCCTCAACTATATTCACAGTTAC
>Ga0208133_1000730_pt1 | contig 12289 bp, 25 predicted proteins | sample ColrivemetaGS535_FD_187595 | JGI IMG/M metagenome (GOLD analysis project Ga0208133, IMG submission 187595) | Estuarine microbial communities from the Columbia River estuary, USA - metaG S.535 (SPAdes) (version 2) | ecosystem: Environmental > Aquatic > Marine > Intertidal zone > Estuary | place... | reverse complement strand
GTATTTCACATGTTGGACTTTGCATTAAGAACAATGGTGATGGAACTATTCAGGTTATTGAAGGAAATACTTCAGGAACTGCAAAGGGAGATCAGCGAAATGGCGGAATGTGCGTAGAGAAGACTCGTGCATATGTAAAGAACAACAAGAAGAAGTTAGTTAATGCTGTTGTTGGTTGGGGCCGTCCAGTTTATACTGGTGAAGAGAATGCTCCACTACTAAATAAGATTGTTGCATCTGCAACTACCGCAGCACCAATTAAGAAGGCAGCACCAAAAGAGATTAAGCCAAAAACAAAGAAGCCAGCAAGTGGCGGTAAGTTAAATCAGGTAAAGTAAATGGAATCAACTAAAAGAACACTACTAAAGACAGCAAGTTGGGAAACTTTTCACCTTGTTGGAGTTGCTGGAGTAATTTATTTATTTACTGGTGAGTGGGAGTATGCAAGTCTTGGCGCTCTTCTTTATATTGGTTGGGAAGCACTTGGATACTTTTTGCACGAAAGAGTCTGGGCAAGGTTTGGCAATAAGGTAAAGTAGTTATGCTGATAAATAAAGTAGACTTTACATCAATAGAAGAGATTAAGTCTAATCCTAATAAATATAAAGATATTTATTTTAAAGATAAGATCATTGTATTTAAAGATGCTAACTTAAACAAAGAAGAACAGACAGAGTTAATGAGAATATTTGGAGATTTTTTCGGATGGTACCCTAACTCAGAGAATCCTTCTACACTAGACTATACAGAAGATCATCATAAACACATGAAAGGTGATAGATTTGCCAGTAAACAAGAGTTAATGCTTGCTTGGCATCTAGAGCATGTTCAGATTCAAGAAGACTCTCACATGGGAGCAACTTGGAGAATGGAAAAATTTGAATGTGATGAAGACTCTGGTCATACTTACTTTGTTGATATGTCAAAAATGTTTCAAGACTTAAGCAAAGAAAACCAAGACTTTATTTCTAAGTGTGTTAACATAGTTAATACAAAAGAGTTTAGACATACAGATCAGGGCGTAACAGAACTTCAAATTTTAAAAAAATTTAATTCTGTAAAAGCACATCCTGTAACAGGTGAAAAAACCATAAGGTTGTCACTTTTTGCAGAAGATGGATCACTAAATAACTTGTGTAAGTTTGATGGTCGAGAACCAACTAAAGAAGAAGAAGATACTTATAGAAAAATAGTTTCTTGGATTTCTAAAGAGGTTTGGACTAACAAAGATATAAGAATGGTTCTAAAATGGAATCAGGGAGATCTTGCAGTTCCAGATTTATTTAAACTTGCACACTCTGTTAGCGGTGGGTTTGTTAAAAATCAAAGAACATTGCAGGGGCAATTTGGAAAAGAACTACCATGGAGATTGGAGTAGAAATGCGTATTAAGATAATTAAATTTGTTGTTAAATCTTTAGGCTATGAATGGTCTGGAGACGAACTTAAACTGCCAGTTTGGTATGTAAAAGAAAAGAAAAAGAAGTAGTAGTATGGCATTATATGAATATGATTGTATGCCCTGCGGTATAAGATTTATTAAAGAAAGATCTATTAATGATTCTGACCCAGGGTACACATGTGAAACTTGCAATCTTAACCTAGTTCGTGTATACTCTAATGTAGGAGCAGTATTCAACGGTAGTGGATTTTACTCCACTGATAACAGAAAGCGGTAGTATAATGTTTACAATGATTAAAGATGAAGTAAAGCAAGATTGGCAACTATCTCCTCATGATCGATGTGATAGGTGTAGTGCTGAGGCTTTAGTAAAAGTTACTGGCATTACTGGAGAACTGCTATTTTGTGGTCATCACTACAACAAGGTAATGGACAATACAGAAGGATATAAGAATATGATGTCTTTTGCTTTAACGATTCTTGATGAACGAGATAAACTTATTGAAAACAAGGCAAAGGGTAAGGACTACTAATGATTATTCAGATTATTGGACTGCCAGGTTCTGGTAAAACAGAATTAGCAAAGGCACTTAAAGAACGTATTAATGCTATTCATCTTAATGCAGATGAGGTTCGTGCAACTGTAAATTCAGATTTAGGTTTTGCACCAGAAGATAGACTTGAGCAATCCCGCCGTATGGGAGAAATGGCAAGACTTATTTCCAAGCAAGGAGTTGCTCCAGTGATTGTTGACTTTGTATGTCCAACAGAACTAACTCGTGCAGCATTTGGTAAGCCAGACATCCTAGTATTTATGGACACTATTGCTGAGGGTAGATTCGAAGACACAAACAAAATGTTTGAGCGCCCAACAGAGTTTGATGTATCATTTATTAGTCACAACCTAGATGCAGAAGCAAAGGCATCTCATATCATTGATAAGTTTAGTCTTCATGATTGGTCTGCACCTACAACTCTTATGCTGGGTAGGTACCAGCCATGGCACGAGGGCCACCACGCCCTTTACAAGGAGGCTGGCAAGAGAACTGACCAAGTACTTCTTGGAGTCCGTAATACCTACAACACAAGCGAAAAGGATCCTCTTAAGTTTGATCAGGTAAAAGAATATATTGCCAAGGATGAATTCATGGATGGTGCATTGGTACTAAGATTACCTAACATTACCAACATTGTTTATGGTCGTGATGTAGGATACAAGATTGAACAAGTAGATTTGGGGGCAGACATTCATGCTATATCGGCTACGCAAAAACGTAAAGAAATGGGTATCTAAAGTTTGGAGTTTGATTACCAGGCCTAACAATATGGAGTGGCCATCATGAATGTATCCAAACAAAGATCAGCACTAAAGGCTATTACCTGGCGTATAATTGGAACAGCAGATACATTTGCTATTGCTTGGCTTATAACCAAAGAGCCAGTTACAGCAGGCGCAATCGCAAGTTTCGAGGTAGTTACAAAAACAATCCTTTATTACTTCCATGAGCGTGGTTGGAATAAAGTTAAATGGGGGAGAAAGTAATGTTTGAATATTATGTAAAGAAAGTAACAAAGGTCGTTGATGGAGATACCATTGATGTCGATATTGATTTAGGGTTTGACATTTCTTTTAGTTCAAGAGTCAGACTGGCTGGTATTGATACACCTGAGTCTCGTACAACAGACAAGGCTGAAAAGGCTTTAGGACTAGAAGCAAAGGCTTATTTGAAGTCTGCTATTGATGGTGCTAAGTCTGTAGTAATTAAGACAGAGAAGATGGATTCTTCTGAAAAGTATGGACGTATTCTTGGATGGGTTTATCTTGATGGTGACACTGTTTCAATTAATGACAAGATGATTAATGATGGTCATGCTTGGGGATATCTTGGAGAAACCAAGGTTAAAGATTTTGCAGCGCTTGCAAAGGCTAGGAAGAAGTCTGGAAAGTGAGTGATCCAGACGAGATCATAGACGATCTAATTTTAAAAGGTGCTTTTGAGTTTATTGGAGTAGATTCAGAAACAGGTGAACCTATTTACAGACCAACAGACATACTGAGCATACTTAATCCAGATTTAAGCAAAGAAATGTCTATTTACTTTTCAGAAACAGCAATGAGGTTGTGGGAAAAGGGATTTATAGATATGGATGTGACTCTTAGAGATCCATTGGTCACTCTTGGAGAAAAATCTTTTGATATAAAACTCGTAGAGTCTTTGTCTAAAGAAGAAAAAACAATCATGCAGGAAATAATAAGAGTTCTTTCAGAAAAAAAGTGATACAATGAATATTAGGGGTATCTATGAATAACTGGTATGGTGCTGTATGGGTGACAATAACTATCCTGTTAGTTTTGTTTACATATGTTTTTGCATCAAAGCCTAGGAAAAAAAATACAATTGTAAGCCAGTCTATGCTTCTTTATAGATACAATACCAGCAAAAAATATTCAAGAAAATTAGTTGCAAAGACACAATCAACTAAACATCACGATAAAACAAATGTAAAGGTTATTATTTTAGACAACCAAGCGTACTGGATAAAAGATAATATTTTTTATAGTGCACCACTGTCAGGGCAGTCAATAGACAAAGACATGGCAGAAGAAGTTGACACAATAAGCATGGATAAGGTACAATTAGATAAGATGCTTTTTATAATGGATAAACTAAGAGAAGGGATTAACGATGATAGTAGGGGTTCAGGGGACAAGTAGTTTTGATAACTATAACATCTTCCTTCGATCAATGGCTGTTGCCCTTTCTGAGTTAGAAGAACAAGACAAGGATTTTATTATATATTCTGCTGGACCAAACAACATAAACATGATGGCTATGGAGTTTGTAAATTTATCTGAAAGAGGAATGAAATCAAGAAAGAAAAATATTAAGTTCTTTAAGGTTAATTCTGAGTGGATAGAGGAAAACATAAAAGATATAAATCATTTTGCTTTTCTTTCTAATCCAAAAGAACCTGTTTCAAAGATTGTTCATTTATCAAAACTAAATAATATAAACACAAACGTATACACATTTTAATTTTGTATACACCAACTGTGCAAAGCACATAACAGAATGGAAAAACATGAAAACAATTAATTCTTTAAGCGTTATGGAATCAATCGTAACCAATAACAAGCAACTGTCTTGGGATGGATGGACTGTAGTTGAAACATTTCCATCAGAAAAAGCATATTTCTCAAAGTTTGGCATCTACAAAAACAATAAGTGGCAAATGAAAAAAGAGTTTATTCCTTCTAGTAAAGGTTGGGAAATTCCAGATAAGTATGTGAAGTAGATGAATAAGCATAAATGGAAAGACGATGCAATATGCTTGGACTACGATACAAACTTATTTTTTGATAAGTACGAAGAAGATGAACTTCTTAGACCAGCAATAGATGCTTTATGCTCTTCTTGTTCAGTAAGAAAAGAATGTTTTTCTGTTGGAATTTCTGGCAAGGAGTGGGGAGTTTGGGGAGGAGTTTACTTAGAAAATGGAGAAGTCTCTAAGGAATTTTCTAGCCACAAAAATAAAACTGACTGGGGTAAAACCTGGCAATCGTTAACTATGGAGTGATATGTACACAGATGCAATGCAAAGGGCTTTTAGATCATTACGCTGCCCCAAAGGTTTTTCTTTACAAATTATAGATAATGATAATTTTATAACTGTAAAGGCTAAAGAAAAAGATTTTATGTCTTTGGAGACAGTAGAAAAGAAAAGGGAAGCAATAGAGTATATGATTCGTGTAAAAAAAGCGCTTGAAGATAATGGTGCAATTGTACTATTAGTAAGAGAGGGTGGTAAAGAGTTATGATTGAGTCAATTCTGGTTGGAGTATTTGTATTTTTAACTTTGTTATTTTGTTCTTTGTATTTTTTTCAGGTAAAAAAGAATCGTGTCATACTTGCCAACACCCTCAACCTTTTACTTATGCATCAGTCAATGAGTGAGGAAACTAAAACAGATCAAGAGCAATCGAACGAAGCATTTTTAAAATTTGTTTCAGATTCTAGAGATTGGGCATACCAGTATATAGATGATGTTCAGGAGTCATTAAATAAATTTATTACTGATATTGAACCTGAGATAGCATATTTTGATGAGTATGGAGTTGCTAGTTCTGCATATCCACATTACCACTCAATGAAGAAAATTTCTGGGGCATACAAAGAACTAAAGAAAATGATACCAGAAGACTATGATAGAATAGAGTAATGATAGTACTAAAACACACAAAAAATCTTAATTTATTTATATGTGAAGAAGAACTGTGTGAAGAAGAAAGCACAAGAGTATGGGCAAATTCTGAAAGCAGAGTTGTTGACTTATGCGATGTCCATTATAATGAGGCAATTATCTGATGAACTTCTTTTGGTTTGAAAGAACAAACAATTTTAACATTAAAGAATTGTCTGAAGAATTAGAAGATAATGGTTTCTCTGGTGTATTATTTACATACTCTTTTTTTAATGATGACTATTTTGTAAAAATAGCAAACGCAATAGACTCAAATAAAAAAATAAAATATATGGTAGCAATTAGACCTTACGCTATATCTGCACAATATTTGTGTATGATAAATAATGCATTTAAAAAAATATCTAAAGATAGAATAGTTATCAATATTATAACAGGATGGGTGCATGATCAGGAAAAGTCTATTGGCGGAATACAGGGAAACGTAAATGATTTATCTAACAATATAGATAGATCAAATTACTTAATAGAATATGTTAAAAGTTTAAAAAATGTTAAGAGCAGCATCCCTGAATTTTATGTATCTGTAACAAATGAAATTTTATTTAAAAATGTTTGTAATAATAAAGTAATAGTTCCATATTCTTTATATAAACAAAATAGGTTTGATTTAGATGGTGAAAAAACAATGATATCTGTATTTCCAATAATAGTAAAAGATGAACAAGAACTTCTGTCTTTGAAAAAAGAAAAAATAGAACAAGATGCAGAATATTTTACTATTGAAACATTTGAAAAATTTTTAAATGAGTTAGAATCAAAAAAAATAACAAATGTTTTAGTGGGCAATGATTCCCCAGAACTATCAAAAAAGAACATACTAAGTTTTGTTAGTGATTTTACTAACAAAAAAATAAATATCCTAGGAGGAAAAAAATGAATGAACAAATCAAAGCAGTACTAGCGTCATACGGAAGATCAGTTCTTGGTGCAGCAACAGCGTTGTATGCATCTGGAGTAACAGATCCACAGACACTAGCATACTCACTACTTGGAGCACTAGTGCCCGTTGTATTGAGAGCAGCCAACCCTTCAGACACAGCATTCGGAAGAATGCCATCAGTTGAAGATGTAGATGTAGCAGTAAAGACTGCTAAGGTAGTCAAGAAGGCTCCAGCAAAAAAGAAGACAGCACCAAAGAAGTAACGAAATAGATTGGCAGGCTTGTTATTTGACAGGCCTGCTTTTCTATGCTATAATATTATTACCTGCCCAAATGGGGGGAATTAACTTATTCGCTTGAAAGGGGAATAAAATGGTAAATCACTTATATCTGGATCTATTCAATGATCCTTTTTTTATTGGCTTTAACAGAGAGTTAGGTCGATTAAATGCAGTACATAAAGGAAACTCACAATCATATCCGCCTTATGATCTTATCAAACTAGATGAAGATACATACAAGATTTTACTGGCTGTTGCTGGTTTTTCAAAAGCAGATATTAACGTATCCGTAGATAATGGAACACTAATTATCAAGGGCGAGATTATAGAAGTAACAGATGCAGAGGTAGTTCATAAAGGCATCGCAGGAAGAAAGTTCGTAAGATCTTTTGCACTGGGTGAATATATGGAAGTAACTTCTGCAGAACTTAAGGATGGCATGCTACATATTCATGTAGTACGCATTGTTCCTGAAGATAAAAAGCCCAAGTCTATTAAAATTAAGTAGTATAATAGATAACATTCCGCTATGAAACTTTAATAGGTTTTACAACGGATGCTCCTATGAGTGGAGAGTTAGCAGAAGTTGAATCTTCGTGGCTGATAGACCTGAGCAGTCGTCTATAAACTGCTCCATTATTCACCCAAAATTCTTTATTTGTTTACCAATTATAACAAAAATTTATAGTCTTGTCCTATATACTATAAGTATGAAACTTAAATTCATTGCTTTACCAGTAGCATTAGCCATACTTGCTAATGCTTTTTTTATTACCAACTCATACGCTTATAACCTTCAAGGTGCTGGATCCACATTCGCTGCTACTTTTATAGACAGATGTAGGGTTGATTTTGCTAAGACTACTGGAGACTCTGTTGTGTATACTGCATCGGGCTCAGGGGCTGGAAAGAATATGTTTGCAAATGGTATTACAGATTTTGCAATGTCTGATGTTCCATACTCAGCAACTGAAGGAAAGCCTTCTAAAGAATTTGTATATATTCCATTAGTAGCAGGACCAGTTGGAATTATATATCGTTTAGATAAATATAGTTCAACAATTAAAATGAGCACAGACACTCTTGCAAAGATTTTTTCAGGACAAATAACTATGTGGAATGATCCACAGATTGTTTCTGAAAACATACACAATGATAGAACTCCAAAGATTCCAGCAACAAAGATTAAAGTAGTCTATAGAATAGATGGATCTGGTACCTCAGAAGTTTTTACTTCATACCTAAATGCAGTTGAACCAAAGATATGGACAAAGCCAGGAAACAAAAACTTTAATGCAGCATTCCCTGGAGACATAAATAAGTCTGTCTACATGAACAGCGCATCTGGCTCACACGGTGTTGCTATGGTTCAAACAACAACTAACGGATCTATTGGTTATAATGAAATATCTTATGCACGAGGATTAAAGACTGCTTCAATTCAAAACAAAGCAGGTTCTTTTATGCAGCCAACTGTAAGTGCAGCATCAGTATTCTTAAAAGATTTTGCTCCAGAGCCTAACGGAGTAGTTAAGGTTAACTATAACAATCCTAATAGATTTGCATATAATATTTCCACCTTTACATACGGTATAGCATCAAAACAGAAAAATGAATCAAATGAATCAGTCAAAAAGTTCTTTAACTATATGATTGACGTTTGTGGTAAAAAGGCTAAAGACCTTGGCTACTCTCCAATTTCTGGGTCAATGCTGAAGTTTTCTAAAGCAAGAATATCAGAAGTAGGATCAAAGTAGCAGTATAATATAAGTGTCCCACACAGGACCTTAGTGATGGATTAGTTACCCATTGGATAGAGACCGTGGCGCAAGTCAGGTGAATTGCCTGTGTGGGGCCCTAATATTGCAGTGTATAATAGAAGTAATGACTGACAAAGAGTTAGACACTTACAATAAGCAACAGTATAAGAAGATGCTTGCTAAGATAAAAGAGGATTCTGGCTGTGTGGATTGTGGTATTGGTAACCATATAATCCTAGACTTTGATCACATAAGAGACAAGAAATATAATGTGTCAAGAATGATCCATGATGGTTTTTCATGGAGGGCTATTAAGAAAGAGATTGAAAAGTGTGAGGTGGTTTGTGCTAACTGCCACAGGATCAGGACTTATAACAGGCTTAACGGTATGATATAATTATAATATGACAAACTGTCCAAAATGCTCTTCTTCAGCAATCGATTCAGAAGTTGCTATGGCTATGTATGACTCATCAATTGGTAAAGCATACGAAGATTGTGGTTGTCCAACTTGTAAAGAATTAAACGTAACTTGTGAAGAGTGTCCAGATTGTCAGGCTGAAACAGTTGCTAAGCAAGCACCTTGTTGGGATGGATATGTCCAAAGAGGAATGAAGCCAGGGGCAGATGGAAAGCCAGTCCCTAACTGTATTCCAGTTGCTAAGTCAGACAGTTGGATTGATTCTCCATTTAGGATAGTAAAGTAATGCCAAAGAAAAAAGCAGCAGCGTTTAATCCTATTCAGATTAAAGATGGCTGGATTGTAAGACTATATAAAGATGGCCGTATTAAGTCTAAGATTGCACCATACGAACCAAAGCACCCTAAAAAGTAATATTGGGTAGTTTTAAGTCATACCCAGGACTGTTAAATTAAGGACAATATAGTGTTGCAACACGCTATAAAAATGTTTCCCGACATAAAGATAGCAACTATATTGTCACAATATATATTATAGCATGTTACCCTAATATTGTAAAGTTATATTCTTTTTCCCACTCAGCAATGTCATTTTCATCATTTAGTAAAGGCTGTCCTTTAATGTTTAGACTTGTGTTTAATAGTACTGGGACACCAGTTTCAAGATAAAACTTATTAAGAACTCTGTAAAGACCACGATGTTGGTCTCTGTTTACCGTCTGAACCCTTGATGTGCCATCAGCATGCACTACAGATGGGATCTTGTCTGGCTGTAGGCACTTAACTGTATACTGCATGTAAGGGCTTGTAAAGTCCATGTCAAACCACTTATATGCACATTCTTCCATAACTACTGGAGCAAATGGTCTAAACAGTTCTCTTTGTTTAATTAGATTAACTTTGTCTTTAATTAACGGGTCTCTTGGATCAGCAAGGATACTTCTATTTCCTAATGCTCTTGGACCGTATTCTGCTTTACCTGATGCTACTGCTACTATTCCATCCTTTAATATACCGTCTACAATTTTCTGAACAGGGTACTCTCCTCCAAGATCATAACCAAGATATGGAGTCTTCCAATTAAGATGCTTTCCGTATAGTGCTGCTGCTGCACCCAAAGAACTACCAGCATCTCCTGGGTTTGGCATGATCCAAATCATATCAAAAATATTCCATAGCAGTGTATTTGCTGAAGAATTAAGTGCACAACCACCCATGAACACTAAGTTATTTTTACCAGTCATTCTTTTTGCCATACGCATAAACTGATTTAGTCTTTGCTCATACACCATTTGTACTGCTGCAGCAATATCAAATCTGTCTTGCTCAGTAATTACCATTCCCCAGTCATTGATTCCTTTATGAAAGTTATACTTTTGCTGATCATACTCTGGGAAATACTCATCTACTTCTTTGTAATATCTTCTCCAGTCTCCGTATGCAGCCATACCCATCATAATATACTCTTCTTGGTTAGGCATTAGCCCAATCAACTGTGTAAATGCAGAATAAAATAATCCAAAACTAACAGGATAGTTTTGCTTATACTTTAGTCTAATCTTATCCCCTTCTCCAACCCAAATTGTCGAGGTATTGTATTCACCAATAGCATCTAAAACAACAATAGCGGCATCATTAAATGCACTTGTATAGTACCCTGCTGCTGCGTGAGAATAGTGATGGCTAAAAGATTTTCTAGGAATTCCAGGAATTTCAAACCTTGGTTTCCAATCCCCAGACCCACCCCTTAAAGCCAGCCTGGAAGCCTTTAGAAGAGGTTTTTCGTAGTAGGCAATGTGATCTGGTGTACCATACTGTAGGGCATCTTTTATTAAACTATCATTCACATACCAGTCATTCTTTTGCTTGCTATATCTTTCGGCATGACCAGCAAAAAGTATCTCACCATTTTTAATTAAAGATACAGACGCATCATGAGAGGTTTCATTTATTCCAAGAATTATCATTGATTTAACCTTTTGTAAAAAGCCTCTGCGACATGTATTTGTCGATGAACTCCAGGGTGTGCGTATTCTTCACCATCTTCTATATCTTGTCCAGAATCAAAATACTTTAAGAATATTTCCTTGTATTCATTATGACAAGTTCTTGGATTGTTCTCATGATCTAAAACAGGGCTCATATTAAAATCACTATGATTATAAAAATTATTAAAACTTGTATCAATTCTACCAAATACCTCTCTCAAAGTTCTATCCCAAGAAGACCATATAAACTTTATATTATTTGAGTTGCAATATTGTTCTAGGATGTGTATCAACTTCATAGAAATAAATAAAGGAAACTCCATTGGCAAGATTTCTTTATAGTCATATGGAATTTTAATATATTTACTTCTATCAGATATTTTTGTTTGTGCTTTATGACTTAAATGAATATCTTCTATTGCATTATGTATAACATTATCACCAACAGTAATTAAGTTTTTTTTCACTGGCACTTGCATTCTGTAGGGATCTGGGAAAAGACAAATTAATGTATCTGGATTTCCAAAAGTTTTAAAATAAGCAAAAATTTGAAAAATTAATTCTTGTATTGAAATTCCAGGCCTAGAAATATTATGTACGGCTTTACCAGCAAGATCTTCTAACATTTTTGGCCAAGTTCCATTAACGGGAACTCCAAGCCCATATGTGTTAGAGCACCCAACAGCAAGGATAGGGGCTACTTCTGTCCAATCATTTCCTCTATACCCAAAATTATTAAGTGAGTATTCTGTTGACCTATCAACAATAGATCCAGTTTTTCTTAAATGACCAAATCTAGAAATATTTTTACCCGTATTACCAAGATTATTTTTAATATAGTTTTCTATATAGAAGCCTGCACCTTCTTGATAGTCTTCATCATTGTTTGTATTAGGCAACATTGCAATTAAAGGATCCATTAATATATATACCTTTCTTTATTTTTTTTATCTTTTTTAAATATTTGTTTTATTTTGAAAAAAATGTTGTATATATAGTATTTGATCATCATTCTTATATTATAGCATCCCTGGTAGGATTCGAACCTACGACCTACACCTTAGAAGGGTGTCACTCTTCCGCTGAGTTACAGAGATTTAGTATCTCCAACGGGATTCGAACCCGTGTTGCCACCGTGAAAGGGTGGAGTCCTAGGCCACTAGACGATGGAGACATGTTTGCTGGGGATGCAGGCATCGATCCTGCGACATCCGAATTAACAGTTCGGCACTCTACCATCTGAGTTAATCCCCATTAGTACACCAGGTAGGACTTGAACCTACGATAGCCGAA
>Ga0208133_1000729_pt1 | contig 12293 bp, 21 predicted proteins | sample ColrivemetaGS535_FD_187595 | JGI IMG/M metagenome (GOLD analysis project Ga0208133, IMG submission 187595) | Estuarine microbial communities from the Columbia River estuary, USA - metaG S.535 (SPAdes) (version 2) | ecosystem: Environmental > Aquatic > Marine > Intertidal zone > Estuary | place... | reverse complement strand
CAATATCAGTTATCGTCAACTGGGTGCAAAACAGTGGGAAGTGGTAATGACTTACATACAGACTGTTGCTAATGGTGTCAATGGCTCGGGAGATTATTTGTTTACATTGCCCAACGGTCTAAGTTTTGATACCACATTGCCAAGTCAACAAATTACCACAACCAATATTGGCACAAACACCTATGTTTTGATGTCTTACATAATTCCAAGTGGCAGTGGATTGATTAACAACGGCACGCTTGGAGGACAAGTCTATCCACTGGTTTATAATGCCACCAAGTTCCGCATATTGACAACAAGCTATGGTAGTGGTATACAATGTTGGGGAAGTGGTTATTATTCTTTAGGTGGTGATGATCCACAAATACAATTGACATTTAGGTTCACATCCACATGACTGTGAGTTACTAACATGGCCTTAACAATTGGACCCGGAATCACAGTTGCGGAACACAGGTCAACAATCTTGATTACACAGGCGTGTGTAACTGGATAGGCAGATTCTATGGAGGCTATTGGCCCGGCTGTTTACAACAGTACTAGTAGCACAGTCATAGCACCTACGGTACCGTTGACTAGTTTGGCTAATACCAAGTATCTGATGTTGGGTGCGGTGGTTACTACAGACACCTCAGGTACACAAACTATAACTAACAACAATACAGTTACACAAAATGTATTAAAACCGTTCTAGAGGAAGTGATAAATGATAAAACAAGATACTAAAACAATAATTGACATTGAGCAAGATCCAGGACTACATCGTAGACCTGTTAATCAAAAAGTTAAATCTTTTAAATTAGACTTTGACATTCCTAAATATCATTGGGTCAAAGATAAAATAGATAGTAGAGATCATCCATATCAATTAACCAACACTGAACAATCTAACATTGTAGACTTAAGACAATACTGTTCATTAATAGAGAACCAAGGTAACTTAGGCAGTTGTACGGGTAACGCAATAGCAGGGGCAATAGAATTATTACACAAAAGACAAAATAGGACTCTTGACATAAGCCGCCTTTTCATATACTATTATGAAAGATTGTTTATAGGAACTATAAATTATGATAGTGGTGCATACATACGTGACGGTATCAAAGCATGTTATACCTACGGAGCACCAACTGAAAACTTATGGCCATACAATATCAGTAAGTTTAGAACTGTTCCACCCAAAGCTGCATTACTTGATGCAGCAAAAAGAAAAGTCACATCATATCAAAGAGCCGCAGACTTTAATCAAGTAATAGATGCCATCACTAGTGGATATCCAGTTACAATTGGATTTAGTGTATATTCAAGTTTTGATAGTCCTACTGTAGCAAAAACAGGTATTATGCCTTATCCTAATGTTAACAAAGAAAGATTATTAGGCGGACATGCTGTATTGTTAGTTGGTTATAATAAAAATAACAATACATTCATAGCCAGAAATAGTTGGGGTACAAATTGGGGTGACCGTGGTTACTTCTACATGCCGTTTCAAGTGATACAAAACACTAGTATGAGCAGTGATTTCTGGGTTATAAAGTCAATAGCTAATACGTAATTTTTTTCGGCAACTCAAGGCCTAGTCTAAATATCTCTATGAGATTTCACATATTAGGCCTTCCCCACACAGTCACTAATAAAGAATTCAATGCGTGTGCTTATACCGCCAAAGTTTTAAAATTTGGTAAAATGATGAAAGCCCGTGGCCATACAATCATTCATTATGGACATGAAGATAGTGATTTAGTTTGCGATGAACATGTAACCGTAATCACCAATGAAGATTGGAAAATAGCTTACGGTGATTATGATTGGCGTAAAAACTTTTTCAAGTTCAGCACAGACGATCATGCTTATCAAACATTCTACAAGAATGCTATTAGAGAAGTTGGCAAACGCAAACAAAAAAATGACTTTATCTTACCCTTCTGGGGGTCAGGTGTAAGACCAATCTGCGATGCACATCCAGATATGATTACGGTAGAACCAGGCATCGGTTATGCCGGTGGACATTGGGCACGATGGAAGATATTTGAAAGTTACGCTATCTATCACGCATATTATGGATTAGATGCTGTTGGTACTTGTAAGCAAGATTGGTATGATGCTGTTATTCCAAACTACTTTGATCCAGATGACTTTGCTTTCAAGGAAGAAAAACAAGATTACTTCTTGTTCTTGGGACGAGTATACAATGGTAAAGGTATTCAAGTAGCAATACAAGCAACAGAAGCAATTGGTGCTAAACTTATCATTGCAGGACAGAATCCAGAAAACTTAACATTCCCTCCACACGTTGAGTTTGCTGGTTATGCTGATGTAGCTAAACGCAAAGAGTTGATGAGTAATGCTAAAGCTGCATTTGTTCCAAGTATGTATATTGAACCATTCGGTGGTGTACAGATTGAAATGTTAATGAGTGGTACTCCTACGATCACAACAGACTGGGGTAGTTTCACAGAGAATAACATTCATGGTTATACAGGATATCGTTGTCATACGTTTGATCAATTCGTCTGGGCTGCAAAAAACATTCACAACATTGATCCAAAGAATTGCAGAAAGTTTGCAGAGAACTTCTCATTAGAAAAAGTAGCACCCATGTATGAAGAATACTTTCAAATGGTATTAGATGTACATACTGGCAAAGGTTGGTATCAAATGCATGAAGACAGAACAGATATGAATTGGCTGAAGAAAGTACTACCAACATGAGCGATCATCAAGACGACCATAAATTTGAAATAGAGTATTGGGGCGATTGCGCTAATACTTTTGATGAGGATCAAAAACATTTTATCTATGCTAGATTCATGGAAATACCTCAAATGCATTATTCATTTGATGCTAAAAACAAACGTATACTTGACATAGGTGGCGGACCAAGTTCTATGTTACTTAAATGCAAGAACTTACGTGAAGGCAAGGTCTGTGATCCAATTGATTATCCTGAATGGACTAAACTACGTTATGCAGGACATAACATTAGTGTTAATGTTCAATCAGGTGAACTAGTAGATGAAGAAGGATGGGATGAAGTTTGGATTTATAATTGTCTACAACACGTTGAAAGTGTAGAACGAATTATTAACAATGCTAAACGTGCAGCACCTGTACTTAGGATGTTTGAATGGATTGATATTCCAGCGCACGATGGACATCCTTTTGAGTTAACAAAAGAGTTGTTAGATGGTATTATTATGTTACCCGGATCAGGTACTGTTACTTTAAGAGAATCAGGATGTTTTGGTAAAGCCTATTATGGCGTATTCAAACAATGAAATGAAGCCGATACGCATTTATATTTCGTGTAATGAATTACCAAATACTAAAGCCAGTCTGTTTCATATCATCAGTAAATTAAAAACTAGTAATCTATCCAATGAAAAGATAATCATTATCCATTCTGTTGATTGGACACCATATGATTTTTTAACAGATTTAGATATTGAATATGTTAATAGCGGATTTTCTGCATCACACTATGAATACCCTGCTATACGAAAATTATGGCAAGATTCCAATGAATTAGACTACTACGGGTTATATTTACATTGCAAAGGCTCTAGTAAGACAGAAACCCTAGAATTTGAAAATGGATTACGATGGGCAACCCTAATGATGTACGGTGTGGTTGATAATAGCAATACCTGTCTATATCATTTAAATCAAGGAGCTGACTTGGTTGGTTCTATGTGGCACTGGCACTTCAAGGGTAACTTCCATTGGTTTAATTCAACTTATGTTAAGCAGATAGCAGACCCATACTTGTTTGATTTAGATTACAGAAACAATTGCGAATTTTGGGCTGCATATGCTTACTGGTGGGGTAGATATGAATTACCAAAAATAAAAAATTTATTCTATCTTCCTAATCTAACTAAGGACACTGAATTTATTAACATAGACACCTTACCCTCAATGTTTCAAAAGAAAGTGATAGCAAGTAACTTCAATGATTACTTATTAACACAGGAATACTTTGCTTTTGATGTTATAGCATTAACCAATGATGAGTTTGTGCAGTTTAGAAGTTTACTTAAGAAATTTTTAAACTACGATGGTATTGTTATAAATCAGGACACTAGACAGATTATTAATTACGATTCAATATGAAAAAAATAGTATTTTACATAGAACCCACTTGGGCTTTTGGAATCATTCACTACGAATTATGTAAATATTTGTGGGGGTACGGATTTGATTGTCAGTTACTTCCCTGGAATCAAAGTTATACACTAGAGGAGATGCAAGAATTAATAGATACTACTGACTTGTTTGTTACCACTCCACATGGATGGAGATTGCTAGGCTATAGTTATAAAATAGTTGATCCAAAACAATGTGTAGTTATTGGCCATTCTAAATTAGATATTGAAGAATTAATTCGTATGCACGGGTTGGGTGACTTTGATAAGTTTCACAAGTATGGTGCAGTTAGTGAATGGTTAAGTAATATGAGTTTAGAATTAGGTGTTACTAGATCAGCAACTGTTACTCCATTGGGAATTAACACTAATAGTTTTTACAGTAAGCCAAATGATTCATTACGTACTGTTGGATGCATGAATTTAGGACAAGTAGGGGTGCATCAACATATTAAACGACCATGGTTATTAGAGATTGCTACCCAACGCTCAGGATTAGCACTTAAAGCAGCAGCATCATATCATCATTCGTTTATTACTATGCCGGGCTTTTATAAAGCTGTAGATGCAGTATTGATTGCTAGCACCGAAGAGGGTGCAGGATTACCTTTACTAGAAGCCGGTGCTGCTGGAAAATTAGTTATCAGTACACCAGTTGGACATTACAGTAGAGTAGGAGAGAAGGGTGCAGATTTTGTTCCAATCCAGGAAGATGAGTTTATAGAAAAGACTACGGAACTGTTCAGTTATTATAAATCAAACCCAGAACAATATCGTCAAAGATGTTTAGAGATACAGCATCACGCACAATCCTATGATTGGAAATATGTGATTGACAAATGGATTGAAATTTTAAGTTAATAAAAAAGCCCCTTTCGGGGCCTTTTATGTTTTCAACTTTGTAAGCATATAGTCAGTGTACTTTGACATACACATTGCAGGAATCTCTAAGAACGGGTCCTCTAGATAAAAGGGACAACCTACTTTCCAAGTATGATGTTCCTTAAAATATTTCAATTCTTTCAAATCATTGACACTAGTTGGATCAAAGTTTCTACGAGGATTGAACTTACGAGCAAATGTATTTAGTATTGACATGTTATATTACCTTACTCACGAGGCATTGATGCAGCCTCTACAATTACCGCATTGACTTGGTCCAATGTTTGGCACATAATCTTTGCAGATTTCCATTCGTCTTGTGAATCACGACCGGACACTTCAACCATATAGCCATTATCATACATATTGACAGTTAGACTATCACTACATTTTTTGAGTTTATCAGAGAGTTTCATATTTTCCTTTGTTGAGTTTTAGGGACACGTAGTCCCTTGATGTTACTAAGCAGTAACGCCTGCTTCGGCAAGAATTTGATTTACCGAAACTTCTTTCGTAACCTTCTTGGCACGAGACTTGATTGCATCCATGCTAGGCTTTGCTTTAGTCTTGGTCTTTGCGACTTTGACTTTTACTGTACCTTTGTTTGCTTCCTTTGTTTTGTCATCAAGAGTATCAGCAATAGTTGCCTGATCGCCAGGTGATGCGAACATTCCAAGGGTAGCAATATGATTGAGAGCCTCAATCTTAGTCATTTCACTGGGCAACTCGACCAAGTCAATGCGACTTGCTCCGCCCTTAGTAAACTGCTTGATACGGCGAACCATGTCATCAGTAAAACGAACCTTAGTGTTACCATTGTGAGTAGTAATACCAGCGACTTTAAAAGTTTGTTTAGCCATTTTGTTTCCTTTAAGATAAAGTTAAGTTTAAAAATGTACTGATATTACTCAGCACTGTTATAATGATAACACAAACGGAGATTGTTGTCAACCATTTATTTTACCAAAATCACACATGATTTGCTGATTCGGACATCAGCAAACGACCATACATAGACCGGGCCATACCAATTGCCATAAACGGATTATCTGCTTGAATATGTACACGACCATACCCTGCACCCGGTTCATCTTTATATTTTACAAGAACCCAATATGTATTCATACATTACCTTTAATAATAAACTTACCAAGAACACTTTTTGCATCAGCAAGGTCCTCAACCTCGTCAGCAAGTTCTTTAATTCTTTCGTTCATAATTATGCTTCCAAAATATACTGCTTGTCCCACTTACCAATGTTCACATCAACATACCACCCCACGTTGAAGTAATCGGATTGAATGTCGCTATGGTCGTGATTACCTTCATTCATAGCAGCAAACACTTCCTGCATAAAAGCAAGGGCCTTACCGTCGTAATGATCTTTAAAGTGATAAGGATTAACTTGATCGTAACCACTAGTACTAGGCTTAAAGCCTCTAGCCACTTGGTAGTGACTATTCCCGCAAACTTTATTAGAATTTGCAATAAAGTCAATAGAACCTGATTTAAGATTCAAGCACAGGGTCATATGATTACGTACAGCAAGCGAACCCTTAACCTTATACTTAGCAAGAATAGCCTTGATTTTAGGGGCAATTTTTGCTTTCTTTTCTTGAGACATATAAGCCATTTGAGAACTCCTGTAATTAACTGATTAAGACTATATTATATACCCAAAACCATTTGTTGTCAAGTTTTAGATTAGCTAATTTTTCCAACTTTCTTTTCAGCAGAAAGGGTTAAGTTATATTGTTTAGTCAGTTTAGCAATTGTATCTTGCAAGCAGTCCAATTTAGCAACATAATCTAAATTGTAAAAATCATCGGTGAAGTTGATATCTGTTTGATCTCCAAATATGTTATATTTTATACGAAATGCTATCATTTAGAAACTCCTGTAATTAACTGATTAAGACTATATTATATACCCAAAACCATTTGTTGTCAACCTAGGAATTTACTGTATTGTACGGATTCAATTCTTCCATGTCTTGCTCATATTCCAGAACATCATATACAAAATATAATGGAATTCCTAATTGTACAGAAATTGAAACTGGATTACATCCCTCTTCCAACATGTCACGGATAGTTAGATCCAACTCAGCCATTTTGCTCATTTTGATGCACTCACATTAGATTTAACCAGGATGCCACACAATACCGAGATACCCCATGCTTGGAGCCAAGATACTTCATTTACACCGACAACGGCTCCAACTAGTGCATTATTCCAAAGCCACATAACGGGCCAACTCAGCAAGAAACTAAGCAGAACAATACCAACAATACCAATGACTGCTGCACCGATGATAACAAAAACTTTATCCATGATTTACTCCTTAAGCAGCAGACAACATTGATGCCGGGACACGCCAGTTGGTCACACCAGACTTGACGATAACGAATTTGCGATTGATTTTTTGCACATCACCACTCACTTCCATACCACTACGGCTACTAGTGAATTTCACTTTAGTGCCGACTCTGAGGGTGTATTTATTTTGTTGTCCAAGTTGGGCACGGGCAAAACGAATTGCATCACCAATGCTATTCAATTGTTCGTTAGTAAAGTTACCAGCAAGAATAGCACCGTTGATTGCAGAAATTTCAGTCATATAAACTCCTTTAGTTAACTGATTAAGACTCTATTATATACCCAAAACCATTTAATGTCAACCTTAAACAGTCACGGTAATCAAATTTTTAAAAGAATTAATAAATTTAATCTCACAATCTAATGACACATAATTGTCACCCTGCATACCTTGTTCTGAGTAATAAACATCAGTTCCAAGATTTTGTTCAGCCAAAAAATTCTTCAATTCTTCTAGGAAGTTTACGTCAGTATAAACTAGACCATCTTCGTTGACGTTCCAGGATTGTGTGTCAAAATACACACGCAATTCACCAAAGTCACCTTCTTCATTTACATAGTCTAGATCCAATCCTGTAACTTTTACGGATTTAGCGACATTAGACCAAAGACCATTACCAGAAGTATTGAGAGATTTTGTAACTAGCAACATATTGAGTCCTTTAATTAACTGTTTAAGAGTCTATTATAATATAAAAACCATTTGTTGTCAACCTTGTTAACTGACTTCGGTACGGCCTTCTCCAATATCCTTAGCACGGACCACTCTCATATCTGTAGCCTGTGCCCGATTCTCAGGATCAGCTTGTTGCTGCTCATATAGTTCAAGTGCTACGTTACGACATACAGTTTGGAACCATCGATCCACAATGATAGTATCGGTGTCATCATCACGGATCTTATATCCTGCACGAACTAAGTTCAATACAAATTTGTCATTGAAGTCTAGTTCAAACGCACCACTGTTAATATCATATGGATCAATTTCCATTTTTAAAATATTAACATAGGGCAGTCCTTCAGTATTTGCCTTTTCTTTGTCAGATATAATAGGTTCTTCTTTTTTTACTTTGGGTTTGCGAGGTTTCTTTTCCTTAACTGGCTTTGGTATCTCTACGATTGGTTCTGGCTTTTTGCCAAATAATTTATCAAATAGTCCCATGTTTATATCTTTCAAATAATTTAAAGCTGGCAAGATTCTTTGCCTTTGATTCACACATTATATCAAAGTTATCAACAAAGGTCAATGCCCAATCATTCACTGCATCATTCCAATAGTGGTCACTATGGGCTCGTAATTTCTGCTTACTATAGCCTGCATTAATCAACGCACCATGATCGGGTAATCGTGCTGCGGAATGTTCTCCGAGTATATCTTCGCGGCTAACACTGTAATGCATAGTAGGGCGAACACCACGCCAACTATCAATAACACGTTGTACAAGCGCATCAGTAGGTTGAATATATGTTCCTTCACGAATCCAGTTGTGATGGATATCGAGGACCGTAGGTACGAGGTCAGATAATGATAAGCAGTCAGTAAGTCCATGTGTGTATTCCTCATTCTCTAGTGTAAGTGTGTTTCTTGCCTCAGGGGACAACCGATTATAAACATCTCTAATACCCTGAGGACCTTTTCTACCAGAAATGTGAACATTAACTTTGAAGTCTTGAAATGATTTGCCATAGCCCATCCATCGAACCATGTCACAATGATATTCAAATTCTTCAATACTCTTATTTACCACCTCGTCACGTTCGCTTGCTAAAACCACAAACTGATCAGGGTGAAAGCTAAGACGAACATCATTGGCTCTAGCTGTCTCACCGATCGGAGCAAACCATCGGGCCAAGCTGTTTTGTACATCAGTGCTTTGCCAAAAATATTTGTACTCATCCATTGTATAGAAACTAAGCATATCGCTAGTAAGACGCAACATACGTAGTTCAGGCTCCAGTGTAGCAACACGCTTAACAAGTGCATGTGTATTCATAATGTTACGTTTAGCAACATCCATAATCTTTTCTTCTACTACACTGCGACTATTACGCTTTGCCCAAGCATATGTTGTACCGCCCGTGTTAAGACCTTCGGCTGAAACAATCTCACCTTTTTTGTTGATTTCTGCCCATTTGCAAGCAAAGCCGATTCGTTTTGTGTTATCCATTATGGACCTACCTTTTTAATAAGAAAGAAAAAATGATTGCGTTCAATTGTGACCGGGTCAACACCGTGATAGCCTTCTGATGTATTTAACCAAAACGCCCCTGAGTTAGCTTTACAGGGTGCAGTATATAATGGATCATCAATTAGTTGACCTTTGTAAAATTTAGTAGACGTTTCACATTCAGTAATGTGTACTACTCCTGACGCTAATGCAACTGGATGATCTGTGTGGTTTTCTTGTTGCCATCCAATTTGATCCCTACATACTTGTGTAGCTAAAATTAAATCGGATTCGTGAAATTGTGATAAACTTGAAGTAGAGTATAACGGATGTTGCTTCATCAGTTCTAATATTTTGGGTAAAATACCTTTGAAGTGTTTTTGATATTCTTTGGAACACTCCCATGACATTCTTTTAGAATTCTCAGTACTAGAATGGTGTAATTGATCCTGAAATGCCACTTTATTCAGGTCAATTTTTGGTAATGGTAGATCATTTACTTCAACTACACAGTGCTTTTCTAGTGGAATAAGTTTGTACATAAAAGATCAAAATGATAAATAATACATGTAGTGTAACATACCTACGCAATAAAGTCAACTATTTACGGACAAAAACATGAGATTTAATGAAATAACCGAGTCTTCCTCAGAAGACCGATTTAAAAAATATATCAGACCAGTGGTAAAAACCACACCTAAGATTGAGAAAACTACTAATCCTTCGGGAAGAACAACCGACCATATTGAATGGAAAGTCACGGGTGATACGGGAGAGATAAGAAGATTTAAATCTAAGAAAGAAGCACAAGAGTATTATGATTTATGCATTAAAAAAGTAACTGAAGCCGGCAGTTCAGCACAACAGGCCGCAATAGCAATTGCCATGAAAGAAAAAGGGCAGAAGCCAAAGAATGAAAGTTATGCTATGGAAGATGAGCAAATTGATGGTATGGCTCAGGGAGAGATTCGTGAGATTATCAAAAATGCTGTACACATTAAAAACCAATTGGACAATGGTGTTAGCTTAGATGGTTGGATGTATAGTTTTGTTACAGTTAGCAATGACAAATTGAATAGTGTCGCAGAACAAATTAATAACCCTAATATTGATGAGCAAGATGTAGCAGAAGGTGAAACTTGGTCAAAGCACAATAACAAACGTGCAGGTGGGATGAGTAAAAAGAGTGTAGCCAGTTATCGCCGCAGTCATCCTGGTAGCAAAATTCAAACAGCAGTAACAACTAAGCCTAGTAAGTTAAAGAAGGGTAGCAAAGCAGCAAAACGCCGTGCTAGCTTTTGTGCAAGAATGCGTGGAATGAAGAAACATCGTACCGGTGCAAAAACTGCAAACGATCCAAATAGCAATATAAATAAAAGTCTGCGTAGATGGCATTGCGAATCTATAGAAGAACTACAAGAATTAGTAATGCTTGCTGAACAATTTATTAGGAATAAGAAAAATGAACTTTAAAGAATTATTAGAAGGTGTAGAACCAAAGCTGCCAGGTGCCCCAAAAGGTATCTCAATTATGACACCTCAGCAATTTGTTGCTAAAGCAGGTGACATGCCTGAAGAAGAAGGTGTGGCGGAAGGTGCTGATGATAAATTCAGCGTGGCTGATAAAGTTGAAGAATTAGTTGACCAATATCGTCTTTACGATAAAAGAGGATGGACTGACTTGTTTACAAACCTTGCGGGCAGAAAACTTGAGGTTGCGGAAATTCGCCGCGAAATGGAATATGCTTCAAAATTTCTCCAATTACTTGATAGCATCAGAATGAGGTCAGACTACCGGGGACAACAAAACCCTCTTAAAGATCAAGAACTTATTGACTTATCTAACCAATGGCTTGACCTGTTCAACAAAGCCACTAGTGAATTCAAAGGAATGAGTGGTCAGGGTGTGATGGAAGGCCTAGAACACTTAGATAGAATTCGTAAACTATCTGGGTTGGGTGAAGCAATTAAGTTAGATGCACCGTATCGTGAATTTGGCGGGCAAGAGTTTCAAGACTACTTGACTCGTATCAAAGGAACACCCAAAATTGATAATAAAACCGGACAAGTTAAAGTTGGTAAATCAAAAATTAGTAAAAAAACTGGAGAAGTGATTCCCGGTAAAGAACAATATGTTTCTGGTAAATTAAAAAAGGACAAGTATACGATGCCCTATATTCATCGTTCAAGTGTTATTACATACTTGGGTCCTGATGGGAAAACATTTAGTGAAGATAAAATAATTGCTGCATTGAAACAACGTCCTGTTGCATTGTTGAAGCAAAATGAAAAGATGAAACATAGTAACAATGAGTTTGAACAATTTTTCAATATGGGTTTTGCAGCACTAACGGGCATTGCAGTAGACGAATCTACTAATAAATTAATTATTGTTAATACGTGTCCCGGCGCAGGATCGTGTCAAGTTGACTGTTTTATGCTAGCAGGAGGAAAAATTCAATTTGCAGGACCTTGGTTAAGCGACGGTAGAAATCTTACATTCATACTGAATGATCCAGAAGGTTATTTCAAAAAAATGAGTGATGAAATCGCAAAAGAATTACGTGATGGACAAAAGGGAAGCAAGAAATTCCCAACTGGATGGCAAGTTAGCATTCGCTGGCATGATGCAGGTGACTTCTTTTCAAAAGATTATCTAGACATGACACTTAAATTAGCACAACAATTTCCCGATGTTAAGTTTTATGCTTACACTAAG
>Ga0208133_1000727_pt1 | contig 12297 bp, 24 predicted proteins | sample ColrivemetaGS535_FD_187595 | JGI IMG/M metagenome (GOLD analysis project Ga0208133, IMG submission 187595) | Estuarine microbial communities from the Columbia River estuary, USA - metaG S.535 (SPAdes) (version 2) | ecosystem: Environmental > Aquatic > Marine > Intertidal zone > Estuary | place... | reverse complement strand
CAATATGAAAACATTAGGAACTAAATACGGAATTAATATTACAAAGCCCTGGAATCAGGATATGTATACTCATAACGAAAAGATTGGTGAGATAATGAAAACCAATATTAAAAAGGCTTTGATAAAAGCATATAGTGAAGATGATGAGAAATCATTAAGAGAAATTTCTAAGGCAGTAGTTGCACATGGATATGGTAGTGGATATGAGATTGCTGATATATATGATGAAACTATATTAGGAATTGAGAATTCTGAAAACTATTGGTTGAATGGAGAATATCCGGATTTAGTAAGAGATGGGTATGTACCAGAACTATCAGAGGATATGGTTGGCTATTAAACACAATTATATGAATACCCATTATTTAAAAGAAATTATTAAATTGGCAAAAGAAGGTAAAGAAACATTATTAATTCGTAAAGAAATTATAATGGATGATACCACTACGGATGAGCAATTAGGTATGATTATTCGTATGATGTACGGAAAGAAAGTAGCTGTTGCAGATGAAACAATCACACAAACCCAAAATATCATAAACAATGCCTCTTAAAAAAGATTTAAAGAACTTACAATTAGCATTAAAGAAAGTAGAATCAACTAACCCAACCAATTGGTTTGGTAAACTATTTAAAAAAATTAAAATTACTAATCTTAATGTACTAATTTCAAAAACAAAATCAAAACTGCAAGATTTAAAAATTCAAAAACAATATAATAAATGAGTAAACCTATAAACGAAACCTGGCTAGAAAAGTTGGTGAAAAATTACCACGTACCAAAACAAGAAGAAATTAAATCAAACAAGATTCTAACAGAATCACAAATAAAAATTATCCAAAATGGGAAAGATAAAGGAAAACCTAGTAAACAATCTTAGTGTAGATGACTTCTACACACTACAAGAAATGAGTGATGAAGAACAACGATATCAAGAATGGATTAATTCAGATGAATATATCCATTTTGTAAATGAACAATTAGCAGAAACTAAACCAGTATTTTCAACTGAAGATATAAAAAATGCATGCGATTGGGCTAAATCCGCAATCAACGTAGAACCAACTGATATTGGTAAAGATGTATATGATATTCTATTCATTGAAAAAGTAGAGGAACATTTAAATAAAATTCGTTATGATAAATTTTAAGGATTACATACAAACAATTCCTGATTTTCCAAAGGAAGGAATTATGTATAGAGACATCCAACCATTACTTGCTAATCAAAATGTATTTAAAGAGGCAATCAAACGAATGGGTACATTGGTAGAGATACCTGATTATTGGGTTGCAGTAGAAGCAAGAGGATTTCTTTTTGCATCTGCATTATCTTATAAGTTTGGTGGTGGTATCCGAATGATACGCAAGAAGGGAAAATTACCTACTAAAGATAATTGGGGATTACCATACAATTTAGAATATGGCACTGATATGTTAGAAATGTCTAAGTTTGGCAATGATGGTTCAACTGCAGTTATTGTAGATGATGTCCTTGCAACAGGTGGTACAATTGATACTGCCGAATTATTATGTAAGGCGGAGGGGTTGAAAGTTATCGGTAAATTATGTTTGGTGGATATTGGTATCGTAGATAGACCAGATGTTAAAAGTTTAATATACTATGAAGATTAAATTATTCGTTGCATTAGAGAGTGAATTACCAAAGGAATTGATACCGGAAGGAGTTGAGGTATTTTATACGGGAGTGGGTAAGGTTAATGCTGCAATAAAAGCAACCGAAGTCCTATCACCTGCGTATCAAGTATACAATACTAATACAATAGTGTTAAACTATGGTTCTGCCGGCTCAAAATCCACACCAACCCATTCTTTGGTAGAGTGTAAGGTATTTATTCAAGAGGATATGGATGGTAGACCATTTTCACCCCTAAAAACTACTCCTTTTGATAAGGAAATGTACCCACAAATAGGTGATGAACCGATTATATTTGGGGCAGGTGGGTATCTTTGTCATACACAAGACCACTTTGAACAAAACCCTAAAAATGGGGTATTTGATATGGAAGCATATGCTTTGGCAAAGGTTTGTAAGATATATGGGTATGATTTTAAGGCTTATAAATTCATATCAGATGATGGTAATCCAGATGATTGGGAGGAGAACCACCATTTAGGAGCTGAATTATTTCTAAAAGAATTGAATAAATATTTGGTAGATTAAGAATAATTTCGTATATTTACATATAAATAAAAACATCAAATGAGATTATGGTTCACGTCCCACCATAGTTAAGTTTGAATAATTGTTAATCAACGGGACTAAAAAACAACAATATGAAAAAAGTACTATTTGCACTTTTCATCGCAGCAGGTTTAACTGCATGTGGTGGTAACGCTTCGACTGAAGCTACAACTGATTCAACGACCGTAGTAACCGATTCTTCTGCAGTAGCAGTTGATTCTACATCTACACCAGTAGTTGATTCTACTTCAGCAGTGAAGTAATTAAGTGGAGCTTTAGGAGTGTAGGGTTCGAATCCCTACTCCACTCAAATTTTTAAAATTTATACTAAAAAGTTATGAAATCATTTAAAGATATTCAATTCAAGCCAAACCCAATGGGTTCTGAATATGGAATTGTAAGTAGAACTCAATTCGATAATGGGTATGAAGTATCCGTAGTAAAAAGCCCACATTCATATGGTGGTGATAAGGGATTATATGAATTGGCTATTTTCAAAGATGGTGAGATATGTTATGATACTCCAATTACGGATGATGTCATTGGTTATCTAAGACCAGAGGATGTAACCGATGTAATGGAACGCGTTGAAAAATTATAAAATGAATCGAGGCAAAGTAATTTTTATAGATATCGATGGCCCATTATCGTGGGGTACATGGAATGAAGGTAAAGTAAAAATAATGGAAGGAACTCAAAGTGAATTCACAATACCTTACCCGTGGGTTAAAGAAGATTGTGATGCGTTATCCGAAATTATAAAACAAACCGATGCAAGATTGGTAGTATCATCCGATTGGAAAAACCATTTTGGTATTCTTCATTTGGCTATGATATTCGAACATTATGGTATTGGTAGATGGAATGTATTAGATACTACAACCCATTTCAATCCTAAAAAGAAAATGAGTTCATCAAACCAATGGGATAGAGCATGTGAGATTGAGACGTGGGTCAAATCATTCAAGCCTACCAATTGGATTTCTATCGATGATATGCAATTAAACTTTGGATATAAATCTTTGGGTATCCCACAATTTCATCATGTACAAATTACTGGTGATTGGGGTAATGGTGGTAAATTGAGAGACAAGATTGATGAATGTGTTAAAAAATTAAATAGATAAATAAATGGCTTATAATAAATTCAGATGGTATACGAAGGGAAGACCAAATAAACCACTTCATTCAGATGCCCCACTTTTACTAAAGATACGAAATGGTGACTTTGATTATTCTTATATGTTTAGTGAAGCTAGGGAAGTTAAAGAGAGTGCCAAGAAAGCTACTGAGGATGCTTATAATAATTATGGGGGTACGGATATCAAAAATCGTAATGAGGCTTCTTTGGAGGCTGGAAGGATGAAACGAATTAAGGCTATTAAATTAGAATTAGAAGCATTTGCAGATGAAAATAGAATCCTTTGGAAATTACGAAAAGAATTAACACAAGAGTTTGGTAAAGACCTTTGGGAAAAATCATTAGAACGTCAGAGAGGTAAGGGTACATTAGAGAATTTATACTATTGGTATAAGAAACAGGTTAAAGAAGCAACCACTAAATCTGAAATAGATATCCAATTCAAAAGGGCTAACACACGAGGATTATCACACCTATTTTAGTCCAAAAATTAAATATTAGATATATATTATAGGAATATGGTATAATCAAACTGATATGAAAAAACTACTAAAAGTGATAAATTCAATGTCTAATATGTTGCAAATAGATGCAACCAGAAAATATATAGATTTATATTATAATAAATTCGGAGAAAAACGTAAGGATTTGATAGAATATTATTTTCGTAACAAACAAAAAAATTTGAATAAATAAAGTTATATGAATGAAGCAAGTGTTGATGAAATAAAAAGAGACCTCATTTTCAAAGAAGGCTCAGAGTTACCAATATTATGTATATCATTATTTGCAAGTCAAATGATTTTTACAACAAAAAAAGTAGGTAGTAGATATTTTGAAGATATTACAAAACCTAATAAGGGAACTGATAAACCTACTACAATAGAATTTAAAATTTTAAGATATACTGATACACAAAAATCTGACCCTAATTTTGATACTAGATTAATTTTTGATAATTATTACTTTGATATATCTTCAAAATCGTTTTTAAGTGTTGATACATTTTTTTCAAAGTTAAAAATAAAAAAAATATCAGATATACTAAGTGATGAGGTATTAAATGAATGGCAATTAGTAGGGGTTGTAAGAGAACCTATTAAACGTACATTAACTGCATTCATAGAAACTTCTAATGCATTCTTTTCGAATGCAATGATTTATCCTTTTTCAAGAGATATTTTTCAAAAATACTTTCAATTAATAGTTACACCTTCTGCTGAGTATAATTTTAGTCAATTATCAACTGAAAATATTAATAAAATTTTAAATGAGTATGCATTAACCACTGGCCCAGATTTAATTAGAGATGAACACGCATCAGGTTGGCATATGTTTTTAAATAAATTTGTAAAAAAATATAGATTAGAATCTAAAATAAAAATAGTAGATTTGGATAATAAAGAGGATATGTCAGTATTTCCACTAATAACACAACCATCAAATAAAAAAGATTTAAATAATTGGCTAACCGATGAAAATAAATTTAATTTAGATACTTTAATTTCAAGTATTCAAACATTTTTAGTACATGAATCAGATGCTTATAATGAATTATTAGATTTAAAACGTTAATGAACGAACCGAAAGAAATATTAACAATTTATATAGGTAATTCTGATATTTTTGAATGGGCAACTGATAAAGGTAAATCGGTATTAATGACTGAATTATTAGTTGGCTGTGAAGAATTATTATATAATGAGTTAAATGAGGTTAAATGTCTAAGAGTTGAATCATTTGTAAGAGGGAAACATATGGCGTATGATTTTTCAATCTACAAAGATGCATATGATGAAACGTTAGAAAAAATAATGGAATGGGCATTGGAAACGGAAGAATATGAAATGTGTCAGAGAGTTACTGAATTAAAAAATTATACAAACAAACAAATAAATGAATTTTAATTCCATAAATAATACAATTGAGAATAGAGTCGAATCACTAAGTCACATAGTATTCGAACCAACCCTTACTATTTTTGATAACGTTATAGTTGTTAATTATAAAAAAGTTGGTACACGCTTTTTTCAAACCCTTGCAGATTTACCATCATCTTCAAATAATATTTTTAATAATTCAAAACAAATAGATATAAAATTTGTAAAAATAGATGGTATTGTTCCTAGTGACAAATATAATCAAATTTTTAAAACAAAACTTACAAACTACCTTATTGAATTTGATTTTGAACATCACGATGGTGAATGGAAAGATGCCGATAGTTTTTTAAAATACAATAACGTTGAGAATATAACCGATTTTTTTAAGAAAAACAAAAAACCATTTATTTTTGTGGTAAGAAACCCAGTGGAAAGATTTTTTTCAGGTGCAACTCAAATATTAACAAGTTATTGCACAGAAACACTTACTGATAAGGATGAACAAAATGAAATAAAAAAAATATTTGATATAACTGATTATGATTTACAAAAAGTTATGGAACGGTCTAATGAATTTTTTGAGGATAGTTTTAACCAAAGATTAGACTGGGGACATACTACAACTGATGGTGTTGAATCATTTGCAAAAATACTATTATATGTTCTTGAATATAAATGGGATTTGATAATGCAAGATATTCATACTGAAACTTATTTGGATAATATAAAATCTCTATTAATTGAGATTGATGATAAAAAAAATAAAATAATAGATTTGAATCAATGTAATACAAAAAATGCATTTGAATTTTTTGACACATTTACAAACGATTTTATTTATAGTACTGATTATAATAAAATAATAAAATCTAAACAATCAAATTTACATATATATGATTTTTTAGTTAAAATGCATGATAATGATGTCCATACAATGGAGGCCATCCCCCATTTATTAAAAAAAGAATATTCGTATTACAAAGAATTAATTAATTCATCCTATTTTTACAATATATAATGTGGCAAAAAATATATTTTTAATATTTAAAGATATAAGATACATTTAATTTATATTGTTATGAAGATTTTAGTTATAGGCGATAATTGCACGGATGTGTTTATTTATGGTCGTTGTCATCGATTAAGTCCGGAAGCACCAATACCCGTCTTTGAACCCTCAAAGACTATTACCAACGATGGAATGGCAGGAAACGTAGTTGCAAATCTACGCAAGTTGGGAGTGGAAAAAATTGAATTAATATCTAACCACGAACAAATCACAAAGACTCGATATGTAGAGGAAAAATCAAATCAAATGCTTTTAAGAGTGGATTCTAATGATAAAGTTAGAAACACCTTTGATGTAAAGAAAGTAGATTTTGATTCATATGATGCAGTAGTAGTTGCGGATTATGATAAGGGATTCCTAACCCTAAAAGATATTCAAGATATTTCAGAAAGGGCAAAGTTATCATTTATTGATACTAAAAAAGTAATAGAACATAATTACTTTGAAAATTACACATTTGTTAAAATGAACGAAGTGGAGTGGGAAAACTGTTTGGAACACGGTGCAATTTATGATGATTGGGAAGATAAATTAATAGTTACCATGTCTGAAAGAGGATGTATGTATCAGAGAAAGAGATATTCAGTTGATAATTCAATTGAAGTACGAGATTTAAGTGGGGCAGGTGATACATGGATGGCATCATTTGTTTTTAGATATATAGAAACATTAGATGCATCTGAATCAATAGAATTTGCAAATCAAAAAGCAACTCTTGTAGTACAAAAGAGAGGTGTATCAACTATATAAAAAATGACAGAAAGAAAATATTTACCCACACTAGCAGAATTGATAGATAGATTATCAATTTCACAATTAAAAGAAGTATTCATTGCAGACCATAAATCGGAATATGCAAAAGAGATTGATGAAATCGTACACGATATTGAGATGATTTTAAATGAAACAGATGGTAGACTTACCGGAGAACAGGTAAGAGCAATCGTAGTTTTAGCACAAATGAATTTACACATTTGGCATAATGAATCCAATGTCCGAAACGGAGTATCTGGTGCAAACGCATTGACCCTAACACATGGATTAAATGGAATCCGAAATACTGCAAAAAATAAGATACAAGAAGTAGTAGGTGGTAGAAAGGATTATAAAATTGATTGTTTAGCATCTGATTTTAAAGACTGGGAAATTAGTTGGCAACCCCAAAAATAAAAATATGATTAATAAAAAAGTAGAATGGGATAGAAACAAAGCCGAAGGATTTCCACGAGTTACAATCGATAACTTTTTAGACCAGGAAACCTGCATGAAACTTTATGAGGAGTGTATGAATGCTCCAAAAGGTGGATGGACAGTATTTACTCGTGCAGGTTCTCGTATGGAGGAGTTCAATGATTTGATTTCATTACCAACTGCACATAGGGTTACATATGATATCATGCATTCAGGTGAATTTTTATATCAACTTGAAAATATGACAGGAATTGTAGGATTATTACCTGACCCACATTTAGTTGGTGCAGGATATTCTATTTTAAAAAAGGGAACAATACTATCCCCGCACTATGATTTTAATTGGAATGATAGAATCCGATTACATAGAAAACTTACAGGAATATTATATATCACTCCAGATTGGAAATCGGAATGGGGTGGACATAATGTAACTTGGAATGGTAACCCTGAATTAGACCCAACTGCACAAATAGTCGAATCAACTGCACCACTTTTTAATCGTTTTATTATTTCTGAAAATGTTACAAAAGGACCGGTTCATTCAGTAAGTAAAGTTGATTGTCCGGATGATGTTTATGGTAGATGTGCTATTAGATTTTTCTATTATGTAAGTACGTCTGAACCTGATAAAGAAAACCCACCGCATAGAAGTACTTACACTACGAATGAATATTCGCATCACAAATTGCACGAAGATGCTGAATGGGATGGGCATTTTGTTGGTAAAGGTGGTGAAGATTATGGGTATACTCCTAAAAATATATAAATATGATATACCAATCTGATATTTTGATTGATAAATTTATTAATGAAATCATATTTAGGAATAAAAAAGATGGGTTTTTTGTAGAAATCGGTGCGTTAGATGGTGTTATATTTTCAAATTCTTATATATTTGAAAAATATTTAAATTGGTCTGGTGTATGTATCGAACCCGATTCACGCTGGAAAGATTCTATAATACAAAATAGAAAATGTAATATATCATTTAATGCAATATCTGATACGTCTAATTTAGATGTTGAATTTTGTATACATAAAAACGGTGGAGAATCTTTTATAAAATCTGAAATGCGTAGTTGGATATCCGAATCAGATGTAGTGGAAATTAACAAAGTTAAAACACAAACATTGACAGATTTATTAGATTCAATAAAAGCTCCAAAATTAGTTGATTGGATTAGTATAGATACCGAAGGTTCTGAACTTAAAATTTTATCTAAATTTTTAAATGATGCAGAATACGATGTAAATTTTATTAATATAGAACACACCAGCAACAAAGATATTGATAAATTATTTAAAGATTCTAACTATCTTAGAATATATTCACCATTTTTAAATTTATTTAAATTTGACCCAATAACACATCATACTTTAAGATTAAATAGAACTGGTCAATATTGTGATTTAAACAATAATATAATTGAAACTGATTATTTAAAATTAGATAATATAAATTATGAGCATTATTTTATTAATAAAGAATTTTTAAAACATAACCCTCATTTAAAATCATTTATATGAAATATGTTATAACAACTGGATGTTCGTTTACTAATAATTTAAGATTAGACCCAAACAATCCAAAATCAAACCTTGATGAAAACCGATTATCCTGGCCATATTATTTAGGCAAAGAATTAGGTAGAGAATATGAAGTTCTAAATTATGGTGGTGCAACCAATGATAATGTATCCATGTGTAGAATCCAATTGTATCATTTGAAACGATTAATTTCAGAAGGAACGAACCCAAAAGATATAACCTTAATAACACAATGGTCTGACCCTACAAGACAATCAATCTATTTAACTAAAAAATTTACAAAAGAGCAACATCATTTGGGTCACACATTGGTATACACTCCAAAATGGGAAACTGAAAATGGTGTCTTTTTCCTAACTGGTGGGTATTGTCCACCGGATGGACCTGATTCTGCCATTGAATATTTTAATATACCTAATGCAATAAAATATTGGGAGTTAGATATCAATTGGAATAATATTATAAACCAAACAATGCATTGGTTAGAGTTATGGACACTATTAGAAAAGGAATGTAAAGAATTGGGAATTAAGACATATTATATGAGTATGAGAAACCCATATTCAAATGAAGCATATAAATGTCATTTTGGTGCACCTGGTAATGATTCTAATGCAACAAGCAAAACTTTATGGTTTAATTATTTTGAAGTTCTAAAACCTTATATTGATTCTTTACCAATAGATACCCCAAATCACTGGCACTATAAAAACTATTGTGGATTATTAGAATGGACGATTGATAATCATAATGGTATAAATCCATTTCAGGAAACAAAAGATATAACGTTTGAAGAATATTTGAAAGAGCAACCAAATGGTTGGGGACACCCATCACCTCAAATGATGGAAAAATTTGTTAAAGAAGAATTAATGCCAATACTTAAATAATATGAGAGATTATGCAATAAAGGATAGTTGGGATTGGGTTACACATTTTGAAAATGAAATAGCAGATTATTGCGGTTCAAAATATGGAATTGCATGTGATTCAAATTCTAATGCAATTCGCTTAGTATTGCACTATTTAAACATAGTAGGACAAGAAATAGGAATACCTTCAAGAACTTATGTATCAGTACCAAATCAAATTATTTTATCAGGTAACAAACCAGTGTTTGATGATTATGAATGGGATGGGTTATATAAATTAGAAGGTGCACCAATAGTAGATGCTGCAACTGCATTTTATGAAGGTATGTATGATAATGAAAATTATATGATATTATCGTTTCATATTAAGAAAATTTTAAACATTGGTCAAGGTGGGATGATACTCACAAATGATGAGAAATTTAATGAATGGGCTAGACCAATGATATATGATGGTAGACATAAATACAAATTATATAAAGATGATGAATTTGATTGTATAGGTTGGCATATGTATATGTCACCAGAACAAGCACAGAGAGGATTAGAAATATTTCATTCATCAAAGATACATTCAAATAATCCACATTGTGGTGGTAGTTGGTTGTACAACGATTTGAGTACACAAAAAATATATCAGTAATGAGTAAGGTGTTATATACACATGGTGATTCCGTAGTATGGGGTGCTGAGTTAGAGGATAAAGAAACCGAAAGGTTTTCGCATCACATAGCAAAACACTTTGATTGGATAGATTGCAACAATGCAACTGCCGGAGTTTCAAATGATTATATCTATCGTCAAACAATTAGAGATGTATCTCGTTGGTTATACGCTAAAACTATATGGAGTGAAGAGACCAAATGGGTGAAATCTGATGAATTAATAGTAATAATAGGATGGACTGCACCAACCCGATTTGAATGGTGGAACGGAACGGAATATCAACAAGAGCGATTATGGGTAGGATATGATAAATGGGGTGAGAATGATAGGGATAGGACAACTGAAGATGAGTTTGTCCTAAATCAAACCCATATTATACCATCATATATAAAAACCTTTAATCATATTACTGCACTATCTGCATTTTTATCTAACCATAAAATCCCTTACTATTTCTTTAATACTTTTTATCAGTATGAATTACCAACTGAACCCCTAACTAAAATTGATAAGTTTAGTAGATTTAATTTTCAATTGGATTTGGAAGTATTGTGGGATGGGTTGCCTACTGATTTTAAAAAACATACGATGTATGATTACAATTTCAAACAGGGACATGTAGAATTATTACCACGTAACCACCCAACTGCAGAAGCACACATAGAATGGGGAAATTTTTTAATAAATGAATTAGGGTGATATTTAATAATATAACACACAATACTATGAAAAAATTAACAATAGCAATACTATATAAGATTTGGGCTTACTTTGCATCGACTGGTAACTATCCAAAAATATGTGAACAACTAAATCTTTGGATAAATAAATTAGAAACGAAGTAAATGAATCGTGAGGATTATTTAACGAAAACCTTTCCATTGAGTGATGGAACGACCTACACACAAAACATAGACAAACATATGGGAGTATATGAAGATGGTAACAATAGAGTTTACCAATTACAAATCCTTAATATACAAGGAGATAATGAAAGATTAAAAGCAGAGATTCAACAATTACATGCGGAAGCAGTAGAGTTGAGAGATGAGATTCGTCAATTAAGAGAAGATGCAGAAAGATGGAGAAATCATCAAGAATTTGTTTCTCAATATATACCTTATTCAACCGGTGATGATACTGAATTTTTATTGTAACCGATATGGCACGAATAGACCCCAAAAATATTGAGAAATGGGAGTATACCGAAACTCCCGTAAAAATAAAATTAAAACCCCGTCCAAAAACTAAAGAGGTAAACGATAAGAAAAGAGATACATGGATAGGAGTTAACAAAAAACAAAGGTGGTGATATGAAAAAATATTATAGAAGCGAAGGGGATAAAAAGATATGGGGGGTATGTAGTGGATTAGCAAGATACACCAATAGTGATGTTGCAATTTGGAGGGTATTATTTCTCGCATCGATATTCACACCATTTCCGGCAATCATATTTTATTGTCTTGCAACAATAGTAACCGAACCAATTGAATACTTAGATTAAGATGATAAAGAAATATTATAAATGGATTATTGGTATAATCATATTACTGTTAGTTATATTTTCAGTTGTAAGATATAATAAAAAGCAGGCATTTTACGAAAAAATAAAAAATGCATTACAATTCGGTGTATATAGAGAACAAACGTTCAATAGGATTGATATCCAAACAACCAATATGGTTTCCAATCGAACCGATACAGACTATTTAGATT
>Ga0208133_1000725_pt1 | contig 12333 bp, 29 predicted proteins | sample ColrivemetaGS535_FD_187595 | JGI IMG/M metagenome (GOLD analysis project Ga0208133, IMG submission 187595) | Estuarine microbial communities from the Columbia River estuary, USA - metaG S.535 (SPAdes) (version 2) | ecosystem: Environmental > Aquatic > Marine > Intertidal zone > Estuary | place... | reverse complement strand
GTTAACTTTAACAACTCCAGTAAACGCGTCAGAGGGTAGTTACATAACATTAAGCGTAAACCCTTCAGGGTCTTATAACAGAATATATGGTGGTAGAATAACACTAGAGGAAATTTAAAAATTAAATATTATGGATCGCCATACAACAGAAGTAGCAATAGCACAAATTACAGCATTAGGTGTAAGTTTATCCGATGTAGAAGAATCTTTACAAATAACTTCTCTTGTGTTGGCAGTTACATTTGGAATATACAAATGGGTAGCAGAAATTATTAAAATTAGAAACAATAGTAAAGGAGGGAGGAAATAGGTTTTACCGCTACCTTTTCCCCTGTTTCTTCCTCTCCCTTTACTTATAACAAAAAAAAAGTTATGCAAGATTTATTAAATTACTTATTAGATAATGGTGCTGAATTGTTAATCGCCATTCTAGCAACTACTAAAATTATAGTTAGACTTACACCTTCGGTTAAGGATGATAAGATATTTGGATATATAGACGAGCTTATAGGTTTTTTTATTAAGAATAATGAGAAGAAACCTAACAAGTAATGAGTATCTTATCTAAGATAGCTATAAAAGGTATATTCGCAATAGTACCTGAGATGTTTAAGGACCACAAAGGTAAATGGTCATCGAAGCGAACTGTATCGGGTGTATTAGCTGTAGCAGCAGTAACTCAAATAGATGCTACAGGTATTACTTGGCAAACACTTTGCCTGGCTTTAATTGCCGTACTACCCCTTTGCTTTATGGGAGACCCAAAGTCCTGTAAATGCGATAAGAGTAAACTACAAAAGATATTTAACAAGAAATGAAAAAGGCTTATTTAAATCGTGTAAGTGAAACAGAAGAACAGACTCTAGGCTACTTTACTTTGTATGATGGTTTAGAGAAAGTTTTTGATTGCGTTACTTTAGAATTACCTTGGTTGGCTAATATGAGAAATGTTAGTTGTATTCCTAAAGGTGTTTATAAAGTTACACCTAGATATTCGCCTAAATACAAAAATCATTTTATATTAGAGGATGTTCGAGATAGAAAATACATACTTATTCATTCAGGAAACTTTAATACCGACACAAGAGGGTGTATTCTGCTTGGCAATAGGTTTGCACAAATCAACGCAGACTCCTTTTTGGATATTGCAGCATCTAGAAGGACTCTCGATGAGCTACTCGAAACCTGTCAAGGAGACGGATTTGAATTAATTATATCTTAACTAAATTTTGCCTACACTACCAAAAGGACGAGGACGAGTTAAACCTGCTGACAAGAATAAATCTTGGGGAGGTGACACATCTTTTTACAATACATCTAAGTGGAGAAAACTTAGAGCTTGGTGGGTAGGTGGTAATCCCCTTTGTGTAGAATGTGAAAGTGAAGGAAGGACAGTTGTAGTTGATGTAGTGGATCACATCGTTCCAATTAAACAGGGTGGGAGTAAATTTGATTTAGGAAACTTACAATCGCTTTGCCACTCTTGCCACAACAGAAAGACGTATGAAGAAAACAAAGAAAATAACAATGGCAAGGTTTGGTAAAGTTAATAGATATAGAAGTGGATATGAAAAGGATGTTTGTGCTAGGCTTGATGACCTTGGGATTCGTTTTGAATACGAGACTAAGAATCTTTATTATGAAGTATCGGAGCAAAGGAAATACACGCCCGATGTGATATTGCCTAATGGTATTATCTTAGAGCTGAAGGGAAGGTTTACAGCTAACGACCGGAAGAAGATGTTACTCGTCATAAAGCAACACTCTGACTTAGATATTAGAATGGTCTTTCAAAGACACACAAACAAGTTATTTAAAGGAAGTAAAACGACCTATTCTGAATGGTGTGAGAAACACAACATTAAATGGGCAGATAAACAAATACCAATAGAATGGATAAAGGAAAGCAAAGTAAAACAGCCGAAGAAGTAGCTGAACAAGTGTTTGGTAACTGGATTCAGGATTTAGAAGATAAAGACCAACCCGAAGCGTGTAGCATCGATGATGAAGATTGCGAGGCTTGTGGAAGTTAAAACAAAAAAGGGGGACTATTTGTCCCCTTTATTAGTTATATTCCATTCATACTTGAAGGGTTTACTTTCCTCCTCGTTAATTAACTTCTCTAGATATACAGCTAAGTCCATTGCTTCCTCTTGTGCGTGTTTAAGCCATTGTAATCGACTCAAATCTTGTCGCTCCATCGTAACACCATACTTCTGTTTACCTATCTCAGAACGCTCTAAAATCTTGTCGCAAACTTTATTCTCTATCTTACTCATCGCTCCTTAATTATATCGTAAAATACAGGGTCAATATCTTTGATCCTGACTTGTATTATACCCCAGGCTTCTTTGACCTTACTATCATCGCCTATATCTAGCTTACTACCTGTACCCGAATTGGCTACGTTTGATGCGTTCTGTTCCAATAAAACATCTATCTTATCTCTAATAGATTTGTTTTCATTGTACTTTGGTGTGAGTTTCTTGTTTGTCATAATGTTTTAGTTTTTTCAAATGTAAATAAAAAAAAGGAAGAATCAAAACTGACTCCTCCTTTTCCAATTAACCAAACAATGAAAACCAAGTTATGAACTACTAAATCACAACACAGGTCAAATATACAAAACTTTTCCTTTATCGTAGTCTAAAAACGTAATATATTTATAAATAAAATTTCTTCTACCAAAATCAGTTGTTTCAGGCATAGTTTTCCAAAACCATTTATCTATACTAACCTTATTCAGATTATAGACAAGTACACTATCATCATCAAAGAAGTTTAAATACAAACCTTGTGATGCTTTTTCGTTCTTGGTACGCTTTAGTATTCTCTCATACTTATGCATCTCCAGTAATATACCCTCGCTATACTTATCCCTAGCAAAGTCTAAAGTAAAGTTTCTTTGCTTCATTTCGCAATAGAACTTCCTGTCATCCCACTCGTAAGTAAAATCCCAAAAATCATACTTTCCCTCGGAAGGGACACAATCAATTTTATACTTACTAGCAAATCGGTCTAACAAGTTTAGTTCTTTTTTAGTCACCTTTATCTAATTTAGTTAATATATCTAGCTCTTGCTTCAACTCTATCACAGCATTCGCCATCTCAAGTTCCCTAGCATTAGCTAACATCCTCTCTCTCTTATACGTTTTCATCATAGTATATACATAGGTAAAAGCAAAAGCACTTTCCTCAAAGACGGTCAACCTAGGCTTTAGTTTATTTGCCATAGGATGATCCTTAAATTGCTTATACATTTCTACCACCTCTGCTTGATGTGCTATAAACTTATCAAGGCTATCAAGCTCATCCATACTAGGATCAGCCTCCCTTAATAAATTTATTGCTTTCATTGTTATTTCGTCTGCCATAGCTCTATTTTAAATAAATCTTCTTAAATATCTCTACCATAACATCAACGGTTATAGAGTTACCTGCTTGTTTGTATAACTGGCTATTAGAACACACCTTCTCCGCTTTACGCAAATCCTCGTCACTAAACCCTTGCAATCTCCAACACTCTAGTGGTGTCAACCTTCTTATCCTTGGGGTGTTTATATTGTGACTTCTATCACCACCTAAATTAGCCATAAGAGCAGGTGAAACTCCATCAATATCATAAATTCTATTCTGCTGATATGGTTGAACACCTCCCGACTCTTTGCTCGGATTTAATTGTACAACATTATCTTTAATCTCTACTGCTTGAAAGTTACCTGTATCAACGCAATAAGACAAACCATCTTCTCTAGTCAAATGTCCTGACCCACCATTTCCGTTTTTACTTGTTCTGCCGTAAAGACTGTGCGTGATTACTTCAGAGTTAGAAGAATGCGTTTTTTTATTACCATCCTTATAAAACCCATCAATCATTTTTTTACTCAAGTAAAACTTTTCATCAACATTATCTTCAAGCACATCTTTTAGGCTTTTATCTAAAGGCATCTCTTTAGGAAAACTAAACTCTCTCCAGTTTCTAAACCCAACAATAAATATTCTCTCCCTATTTTGAGGAACACCAAAATCTTTACTATTTAGAATCTTATAGTAAACGTGGTAACCTAGACCATTATCTATTGTATCAAGACCTACCTGCCCATTTAAACTACCTCCTCCATTAGAAAGTACATCTGTAATGGTTTGAAATGTTCTACCCTTATCGTGAGATACTAAACCCCTTACATTTTCAAGTATAAAGCAAGTAGGTTTGTTGGTTCGTATAAATTCAGCTACATTGAAAAATAAAGTACCTTTTGTTTCATCAGCGAACCCTTCCCTCTTACCTGCATAACTAAATGCTTGGCAAGGAAAACCTGCTACATACAAATCAAGTCTCTCTACCTTGGTGTGGTCACGAGTAGTAATATTGTCATAAAACTTTCCTGGATTGTGCAGCTCTAGATAAGATGCTTTTGCGTATTTATCAATATCACAAGCAAACACATTTTCGTGTGGTATGTTTAATCTTTTTAGTGCAGTCTCAGGTGAGCCTATTCCACTAAAATCTGTTCCTACTTTTAATTTCATAGCTTTAGAATGTTTGGTTAGTTCTTTTTGCTTTATCTAATGGGTCTACTAGACTACCATTTTCATTGAGATATTCGAATCTACGTTTTTTATACGAATAAAACAAGTTGATAGGGTCTAACTCAGGTGTAGGTACTCCGACAAGTTTCTGAAACTTAATCTTTTGTACGTGAATTTCTGTAACATTCCACTTATCACTTTGTGGGTTTCTATGAAACACTAGAAAGTTATCCGCCCTATTTCCAAACATAGCACCAAATTCTACATCGCTCATATTCGGAGCAGGTCGAGTACCATCTTCGTTCCTTCTCCTATTTGCAGCAGTACCTGGATGCACCACAAGGTAGAACATAATATCAAACTTCTTAATAAACCTCCTTATGTTACTCAAAGCATCATAGTAATACTCATACTTAGATTGCTTCTCTGCCGCTTTTAAATCATTCAAAGGATCAAGAGACACACCATCGTAATGTTCTACTTGCATCATATCGCTAAACGATTGCAACACATCCTCTACGGTAGGAGTCTCATCAAATGTAAGTACGGTAAAGTGCTTGTATGCCCAATCTATAGCCATTAAGTAATCGTCTTGATTCATCCTATCTGAGAAGTCTTTATCTGCTGTTTTACCGCAGTACATCTCAGCAATATCTATCATTAAATCACCTACTGGTTCGTTCTCAGGACAATACATTAGCCACCTATAGCCATAGAGCTTAGATGCCATTATCATAAGAAATAATTGTGTAGTTGTTTTTCCAATATTAGCGAACCCAGTCATAATAGTTAGTTCGCCTTTACGAAACGTATAGTGAGGTTTAAGAGGGTCTATTCCTGTGTGCTTACCTTTGGTGTACCCTTTGGAATATATATCCTTACAATAGCTTACTACCTCCTCACGAGAGGTCATTCTATAAAGAGCCATTATGATTTCATTGCTTGAAGTTGTCCACCTAAATAATCTGAATCAGGTTTAGTTTGCTTGTCTCTAGAAACCCATCCTGAAGCAGCCATCTTCCAATTCTTCATTTTATTTTTACCTACCTTCCAACCATTGGACTCGTAGAAATAATAAAACTTTTCTCCATCTTTTTTGTTACTACCTTTTAGTATAAAGTAATCTACTACTTCTTTTATACTTTTAGGTTTAGCTTGTTCTTTAGATTCTTTTACAGATAATTGAGTTGGTTCAGAAATATCACCATCCCAATTTAAGTCGTTATCATTGAGTAGCTTTAATATAGACTTATGTACTCTGTTATTAGCGTTAAGGTTTGATCCATACTGAAACTCTATAAACCCAGTTAAATACCACCTTCCATTTTCTAATATTGATATTCTTAATTTATCTTCATTTACTTGTACAAGAAACTTATTTAGGTCAATTTCATCACCTACAAGCATCTCAAATAATCTTTTGTTTGGTTTGAATATTCCTGCGTGATTACAGTTATCACAAATATATATCCAAAATAGTTTCTGAGTTAAAGATAAGTCTAAGTACCAATCTTCTTCCCATTTCATCGTGTCGGTAAATCGTTTAGCCATCATTTCTTAATTTAGTTTGGTTAATTGTGTAGAAATAAATAAAAGAGGGGTTGTTACACCCCTCCAATATTAAAATGGTAAATCATCAGCTTTATGGAACTCCTCTTTTGGAGCTTCAGTCTTAGCCGCTTCGCTACCACCTGCATTCGTAAATACTTTCCAAGCCTGAAGGTCGGTATAGAATCTGTCATTGTATTCTCTAGACTCTACGTTAAAGCTAACGTCAACCTTTTGACCTACCTTGTTGTACTTTAGAAAGTTCTCTACCTTCTCCTCTCCGAACACACTAAAGAAAACATCCTTTGGGTATTCGCTTGTAGTTTGCACTACGAAACCTAGCTTCTTCCAAGTTTTGCCACTTGACTTAGCTGTTCCTTCTTGTACATCAGTAATTTTAGTGATTGTACCTGTAATCTGTAAGTTACTCATAATTCAGAATTTAATTGATTATACTCGTTAACAACTTCTTTGACGAAGTTAGCAAATTTTTTTGAATTTAACATTTCTTCTACTAAAATCTCTCTCAGTATCTCTCCATCGGTTCGCACATAGGCTCTTGTAATAAGTTCTTCTTCAGGATCAAAATCTTCATCTTTAACTTTACACTCTGCCGATATGATAATGTATTCATCACAATTCTCTGTGATTTCTTCGTGAGCTACATCTAGTCTATCTATTTTCATAAAGGTTCATAATTTCCTCAGTTTTATCTTTAATAGTTAAACCTGATGTTAATATTTCAGAAATTCTAGTCTTTCTATCAATGCTAAATATATGCTGTATATCACCTTTAAACATAGATTTCAAAAACTGATAGTCTTTATCGTACTCAGTTAATATCTCAAAAGTTTTGTTTGAATGAAGTACAGTTGAATGGTCACCATTAGTCAGTAAACCTATCTCAGATAACGTCAAATCATCACTCATACAAAGATAGTACCTAAGAGAATGCCTAGCGTTGGTTATGTTTCTTAACCTAGACCTACCCAATACTTCTGAATTTGTTACTCCCCAGTATCTTGTTACTAATGATAATCCTTCCTTTAGCCTTCTTTTACCGTAAGGTGTTGCTTTCTTGCTTCTCATAATTCTTCGTGGATAATGTGGTTAGTTGCTTTAGTTTCTGTTTCGCAAAACATTCTTTTCTTCTCTAATAAATCTATATACTCTTGTCTACCTGAATCTAAAAACATCTCCGAACACCTAAATATACCTATTTGATGTGGTGCATTAGACTCAATCACAATAAACACAAACTCCTTTGCACCGAATCCATCCATATAAAACGCTGCTTGTCTATTGTAAGCATAACGATAAGCACTCTTTTTAAAGTCTGCTACATCTTTTCCTGTGGTCTTAATATCTACTAATACTTCACCGCCATCTACAAGAATATCTGCTTTACCTTTGCACTTTGTCATCGTGTTAAAGTCTACCCAGCACTTAGGAACTTCAGTTTGACAATTATCTAAGATGTCCTTAACATCCTTACAAGCCAACAATTTGTTCTTGAGTTTAAGTGCTAAAGCATATTGATCCATAGTCATAAGATACTTACGACCACTTGCACACTCCTTCTCCAAATTCATTTTCCAAGCCTTATTCATCTTACTGGTCATCCCCTTGTCTCTCTCAGGTCTATCTTCAGCATTAAATACCACAAAGTTTTCTTGATATTTTTCAGGCTCTAATATAAGTGTGTGAACCAAAGCTCCGAACCTTAGTGCAGGAGAATCTACCTTGCCACCGTTACGCATTCTCCAATAGTAAGCAGGACCTCTTTTAATGTAGCCTAACTGAGAGTTAGTAACGTAGTCATAATCTCCGTAGTATTCCTCGTCTGTGTTAAAAGTTTTCATAGTAGTTATTCTTTAAATTTCTTTACCAATCTGTTTGCATCACCGTTAAATAACCAAGCTACAAAGCTACCTACTATGTGAACTATAAAACACATCCAAATCCACCAAGGTGCATTAGCTATTGATAATATCCAGGCTATAATAATTAGAAGCATCATCCTTTTAACGCTTTACTAATCTTAGACTTTTGTTCTATACTACACTCGTATCGTAACAGAGCTTGTTCTACTTGACTTCCTTTACCCGACTTGATAGCATCAAGCATACTTGTCTCAATCTCTTTAGTCATCTTCTGTCTACTTGGCTTCTTATCTCTGATACGTAAAGCATCTACTACCTCACCAAAAGCTTTAACACCTTGCTCTACATAAAGCGTAACCTGTGTACCTGACCAATCTTGAACAAGACCACTACCTGCTACCTTCTCGATTGCCTTTGCATTAGTTCGGTTAAGTATCATAGGTTTGTCAAACTCCTTAAAGTAAACTACGAAGCAATCTTCTTTTCTGCCTTGCTGTCCAGTTACTTTGTCTGTATCTAGCTTAGTGATAGTTACAACAGCTTCTTTCTTTCCATCAAGAGAGTAAGATCCAAGATAGTCGTAGTTAAATTGTTTTTTCCAATGTCCATTCATAATATATAGTTGTTTAAATGTTACTTAGTTAATAAAGGGGGGGTGGTATAAATTCCTAGCAGCACCACCGCTATAAACGCAACTTTCACTTTGCGTGTTACCACTTTCTAGTTTACGTTAATTAAGCTCTCATAAGAGTGTTTTACAAAAGAATTAACCATTTCATTAAATGGAACAGAACAGTTGTTTATCTCTTGTTTTCTTCCTGAAAGCATATATAATGTACATCTTATAATAGGTGGATTTTCACCATCATATACATTAGGGAAATATACAAATGATATTTTTACATCTACACAAACTTCAGTATGGTTTATATTCCAACATCGAATTATCATAGGTTGAATCGCATTAATTAAATCTTTTTCCATCTGAGTTGGTTTTAAATTGTTTAGTAATTGTTAATTCTTTTACAAACATAATAAAGTTTTTTCAATTAAAAAAATAAAACCCCCAGGGTTTCATAAAAAACACGTTAAATGGAGAAAAAATGAGCAGAGTAGGGGAGGGGCTTGGTGAGGGGTGAAAAATAGAATCTAGCAACGATAGGGTCTACAGCTCGATCCAACTTTTTTCAATTAATTTGCCTAGCCTATTGCATATTTGATTTATTTGTATTATAAAAATCCAGCATAAAAATAAAATTGAGTAAAATTTATAAAACAGGACACCGAAAATTTGCGAGATAAATTTTAAAATCATATACACGTACATTTAAGGGCAAATATTTTGCGGTTGTTCAAAACTTGTTTACATTTGTATCATATTAATCACAAAAACCAAACACAATGAATATTACTCAAAAAACTTTCAAGTTACTAGACGGCAAAAATGTAACTTTCACAGAACTACAAAATTTCGTTTTCAAAGCACAAGGTAGGACTCGAAATGATGTACAAAGCCCACGAGGGTATTATTGTATAAACATCGGTGTATGGTCTGACAATGGTTACATTGCTAAATGTAAAAGAACAGGTAAGTATTCGCTTACTAAATTAGGTCGTTTATATATCACAGACAGAAAACAAGTTCTTGAAAAGAGACGTATTAAAAACCTTGAAAACAAAATTAAGTTTTATAAAAATCGATACGCTGAAACTTTGACCGATTTGTCCGAAGCAAATTATAAACTGAATCGAATTTACACGACTTTAACAAACTAAAATTAAACCACAAAAACCAAACAAATGAATACTACTAAAATTTTTAATTCTATCGCGATTACAGTTTTAATTTTATTAAATATTATTGTTTTGCTTTTATTTGCTGCAACAAATAACGAAGCTGCTTTGTATATGATGCCTTTCGGTATTTTTGCATTGTACCTTGTTTTACAAGAGGCAATACAATTTGACAAAAAACTAACAAGTAAAAAATAACACTATGAAACTAGTAAAAACAATTGAAACCCACACGATACATAAAAAAACATATAGCTTAGATATAAACGGTATATATTACAATGGTGAATTTGAAGAGACTGAATTTATTTTTACCGATAAAAAAACAGGCAATTGGATTGATATAACCGAATGTATTTATGATAATTTTAGCTGCGAAGATATTGCCGAACTTGAAAGTAAAATAATCTAATAACAAAAAAAACCAACACAATGAAAACAACAAAAAAATTCTATTGGAGTGAAAATACTTTAAACCACTTCAGATTTGAATCAAATTACATTCCTAAAAGTGAAATAAAAAAAAACATTGAAACCTTTATAGAAGTAGAATGTACTATTGAAGAAGATGAGACTGAAGAAGAATTAGTAGAAGATTTATTTAACGAAGTTTATAAGTACGAAAATCAAACACAATGAAAAAAGTAGAAATCACAACCGCTGAAATTAACGAATTGACATTCGATAAAATTTTGACTCAAAACGGCAAAATGCGGAAAACATCCAAAGAGAATAAAATACGTTTATATAACTTTGGCATTACCGCATATAAAAGTCATTCGACCGGCAGAATCACTTGTCCATTTGCTGACAAATGTGTTGCGTTCTGTTATGCCTCAAAAGGTTCATACATTTGGAACAATACAAAGAAAGCATATGAACGACGTTATTTATTGACTCAGAACACCGAACTATTCAAAGCGAAATTAATAGAGTCTATAAAGAGACGTAAAGCGACCCACATTCGTATACACGACTCGGGTGACTTTTACAATCATAAATATATTCGTGATTGGTTCGAAATTATTAATACATTTCCTGACGTGGTATTTTACGCCTACACGAAAAGCAAAAAATTATTCGACCCGATAAAAGGACTTATCCCTAAAAATTTAATTCTTATTTATTCTCTAGGGTCTAAAACTGACAACTTAATTGATATTAGTTTTGAACGTCACGCAAAGATTTTCGACAATGAAAACGACCTAATAAAAGAGGGTTATATTAACGCCTCTGAAAACGATTTATTTGCAATTGGTGAAAACCCTAAAATAGGTCTATTAATTCACTAGATGAATCGTAGATCCAAAAACTGGATTTTAAAAATTTAACCTAAAACAAACAAAAAAATGTACTACCAAATCAAACAAACAGAAATACAAAAGCTCTTTTTTTGGGAGTTTAAAAAAGTGAATACTTATAAGTTTAACAACTATAAAAAAGCGATTGAATTTGCCGTTCACGAACAAATCAAAAATATTGATTGTATCATAGACGAAAATACAATCACAAAGAGAAAACCATTCAGAGATATGCTTACATTCTTACAATTTGAAAAGGAAGCGTACAACAATCCAATGCACTATATTGGGACTCGTTTTCCCGAAAATGTAAATCTTTGGAATTATTACATATATTTATTTACCACTAAACAATTTCATAAACTTAAAAAAGCGTAAACGATATGAAACCAACAGAAAACAACAAGAGAAAAGTAAAAGTAACAGCAAGAAGAGTAGTCCATAAATATGTAGAGTTAAATGTTTATGTACCTAACACAATTAAAGATGCAGATGTTGAGGAGTGGTTAATTACCAATGCAGACACTTATAATTGTAGGTTAGAAAATAAGTTTATAGATGCTGAATATCAAAAAGGTTTTGGCATAAACATACCAATAGGTATGTACGACAGAGAGGCTGACGAAGAGTGTAGATACGACGTTATAGTAGATAATGTTGTACAATTTGGTGGGCATCTGTAAACAACTAAACAACTTTATAAACTATTTAAACAACTAACAAGATGGAAACAATAGACAAAAAACAACAACAACAATACAAAGATTTCTTTGAACACATAAGTTATTTATACCACACCCATTGTTGTGAAGGTAAAACAACAGACAAAGAATTCATACAAATGTTTGAAGATGTAATGAAGCAAAAAGATATTGATAAGCTAATATCGAACCTATATTAAATTAACTACTACTAAACAAACAATGAAAGCCGTATCTAATCAATGCGGTTTTTTTTGTGCCTTGTTGTATCGTATCAATCTAAGCTTAATTTAATGCAATAATATACCACCATATTAATACTACTTATTATCAGCCCATCTAAGGGCTTTTTTTTGTGCCTTGTATACTCACGTATCAATACAATAATTAAATGACTGTAATATGCCTGGAATCGCCTTACATTGGATCTTGTGAATATACACTACAATAGCGTTGTAATACCATCAATTTAAGCATCAAAAAATAGCTTTGAACACCATCAAACAACTTTGTCCTGTATTATAAACAGAAAAAAAACGACTAAAGCCTGGGGGTCTGACCATCATAAAACTTTAC
>Ga0208133_1000722_pt1 | contig 12360 bp, 7 predicted proteins | sample ColrivemetaGS535_FD_187595 | JGI IMG/M metagenome (GOLD analysis project Ga0208133, IMG submission 187595) | Estuarine microbial communities from the Columbia River estuary, USA - metaG S.535 (SPAdes) (version 2) | ecosystem: Environmental > Aquatic > Marine > Intertidal zone > Estuary | place... | reverse complement strand
AATGCGATTTAAGCTTTCAGTAGTTCTTAGGGTTTCCCTAAATGACTTGTTGGGGTGGTTACCAAAGGATTCTGTTATTGCTACTCCTTCGGTAAATCCTCTTAGGTACTCTATAGTAGAGTCAAAGTGTACCTCACCACCAGGGTAGTAAAAGTTTGATGCCCAAGTCCCTGGCTGAGTAGCCCAAGTTTCATCTAAATTGTCTCGCCAAGTTTGTGGGGATAAAGTAGTTAAAGTCTCAGCAAATTCTTTTAAGAAGTTGGTAGTAGTAATTAAACTGTCAACAGTAGTAAAACTATCAACAAATGGCTTAGCGGTGTGATTTCCAAAGGACTCAGCTACATCTAATCCCTCAGCAAGGGACTTAATGTTGTTAAGGGTTAAGCTATCAATAGTACCTAGAGTTTCAGTAAAGTCTTTTAAGAAGTTGGTAGTATTATCTTCTGAGACGTTAAGTGAGTGCGTGGAGTCTAGCTCCACGATTGTAACAGGGGCGGGGGCCGCCCAAGTCCCTACCTGGTTGGCCCACTCATAACCTCCAGCCCTCAACCAAGTCGGTTGAGGGTTGGTTGTAGTTATTGTAACAGCCATGTTGTACCTCTATTAGCTCATAGTTAGAGTAAAAGTAGTGGTTAGGGTGTCATTTGCACCTTTGTTAACGACAGGGAACACAACTCTATCTAACATCTTTCCTGCGGTAAGATGGTTATATATAGCAGCCTCTTTAATAGCACCAGTACTTTCACCTGGTAGGAACGTATAAGCAAGAGTTAGTACTTTTGTTCCATTAGTGTGATTGTAGGTAGCCACTCTTCTAGCGCCTAGTGGAGTTTGGATGCCAGTTTGGGTAGCAGCAACGGCTAAGTCATTAGTGCCAAGTGCAATGTAATTGGCGGCAGCAGGTCTTGTTGCATCAAATATCGCATCAGCGATCATATCAAAGCCACCATTGACAATAAGGTTGTCCTTATGTGTAGTTTCTACTTCGCCATTCTCTTTCGTAAGTGTCATGGTGAAAGCGCCATGCATTTTTAAGTTTAAATTTTCCATTTATTATGATACCTTTAATAAGTTGTAACCAGAATTGGTTGGTGGTGGTATGGATTTTGCAGACATAACAGAGTCGTTAGCCTGCATATTAGCAATAAATAATCTTCTTACTGAACTGCTTTGAGAAATACCCACAGCAAGTAGAGCGTCGGGTACTATCTCGTAAGATACCTCTAGAATATGCTCTGCAGGGTTGCTGACCCCAGAAAGCAAGGGAGTTAGTATAAATTTTTGTTGTGTGTAGTCATAAGTTAATTGTAAGAACGAGCCTGCTAACCCTTCTAGTCTAATTACCTCAAAAGACTCAACACTGGCAGTAGGACGTACCCAGAATATCATAGAGAACTCTTTAGGAATATCGACGTTGGTGTACTCTAAGGGATCCACTCCAGTTCTGAGAAGGCCAGAAGAGAATCTACCTCGAGCTGGGAGGCCAGCAAACGTATTAGCGTTAACTGGGGCAGTCTCCCCCGGAAACACAGCCACTGGAGGTGGTTCAGGAGCAAGACCATTAATGCTAGTAGTTGTATCGTGGAATCTCCAAGACTGTACTTCGGAAGCAGGCTTCGGAGTACTATAGGCTATCTCCATCCTAACATCGCCAATACTGTCTACGAATTCTATTAGCCAGGGTCTCAAACTCTCTGTACTGTACCAACTAAAGGTAGCCGTATTCCACGTTTCCAAATCCTGCTTAACTACATTCTTTTTTGAGACAACTGTATTTTGTGCAGTGTACACGTCAGGCAAGGTAACTTCAGTTAAGTATTCTCCACTTAGTTTACCAAATTCTGATACTAACTTTCCGGAGTCTACTACTAAGTCTATCTTAACGCCAGCCCATTGACCTGCAGGTGTTTCCGGCGTACTCTCAAAACTTCTAAGCCCAGTGAGTTCATTCTGTGAATATATTGCATTCATATCCTTAGGTTGAGCAATTTCAGTAGTAGTGAAGGATGCCTTGTCTGACTTAGACCCTAAGGAGTTAAGCGCCTTAATAAGGAATTTTCTAGTTCCTCTCCCACCGTAAGGTACGGAGTAGGTAGTAGAGTTTACTACAGATACTAGTGTAGATTGCTCCCATAAGTCTCCTTCTCTTATTTCGTATCCTGTAAGGTACGGGTCCGGAGAGGGTCGCCAAGCAAAGTCTAGTCTACCAAGTGCTTGCACACACGAAAATCCAAGTACTCTAGGTACAGAGGGGAGAATTACATGAACTCTACTAGCGACTTTACTAAGATTGCCACTTGTATCTATGGATCTAATGAGGAAATCCTTATCCACATTGTACTCTTCAATAGTAATTACTGCTCTATTAGCTGTAAGTAAGTCGATTGCTACAGAGTTTTCCCAACCAGTTCCGTACCTTAATTCGTACCCATGTAGGTCCAGATCAGTTACTGGGTCCCAGGATAGTACTACGCCGGTTTTGCTCATTGCATATTTAAAGTTTTTAACGTTTGCAGGGGGGGCAGTCTTACCCAACACTTTAACTACCGCAGACTCTACAGCAGGGGACGAACGGTTGAATGAATTTCTAGTAGACACCTTGAAGGTGTACGACCCCGTAGGTGCGTTAAGTAGTTCTATATAAGAAGTTGGGCATTCTCTATCTAGTAGGGTCCAGTTATTATTACCGATCTTGTAGTGTACAGAGTAACTTACTGCGCCTTCTACGTCTGGCCAGTCAAACTGTACTTTATTATATACTGTACCAGCCACTACGTATAAGGACTCTTCTATGAGCATTTTCGTAAAGTCTGTAATAGACTTTGGACTGAGAGACAGATTAGATGTTTTCTTCTCTTCGAATGGTATGTCTCTTTCTACATAGTCATACTTCTCTGCCGAGTGCTTTATAGCACTTACATCGTAGACACCAGAATCTGTATTCTCTACTATAGATAGTACTTTGAATGTAGCAGGCTCTACCAGTGCAGGTATGCGAGCTACCCATAAACTGTTAGGTGCTGGGTATACGTCATCAAACACCGGAGCCACAGTTACTACATTCCCGTCTACTTTAAGTACCTCTTTTTCTTCGATCGCATTAATATGGCGCTCTACTTTAGAAGGACTTAATGTAGTATCATCCGGTAGAGTTTCCACTACTAATTTTTTTATCTCAACTAGTATGAAACTACCTACAGGGACGGATATCTCCGAGTCTAGTTCAACAGTATTGAAAGTCGAGGAAACTACTCTACCTCCCAACCTACTAGATACTTTGGTACTATCGGCTATTTGAATTATTGATCCAGGACGTAAAGAGGCTCCAATGTTCCCTGCACTAAACCCCAAAAGATTGCCTTCGTGGTTTTCGGAGTACAGCACCCATTTGCCTAGTCTTCTAGCCTGTGCTCGGGAAGTACAACCTATAGCGTTTAGGGAGATTTCTTTATATCCGTACTTCAGTAACGCGTCATGATCTTCTACATACTCTACTACCCTACTATATCCCTCAGATGGGTCATTCCAAGTAACTAATGCTACACTTTTTCTTGCGGATAACTGACTACCACTGTAAGAGAAACTACCGTCAACCACATTAGCATTTGTGAACAGCATCTCAGGTGATTCAGGGTGGTCATACGTAAAGGATAATACATTACCTGACCAATACGCCATACCCCGGAATATCTTAGTCATATCTTTGACTACACTAAGAGCTTCCTTTCTAGAGGTTATAAGCATGTTACAAGTATATCGAGGCTCCCATGTACCAAACCCATCAGGGACTAACTCATCACAGTACTGAGCTATTCTAAATAGCTCCCACACATCTATCATGTCAGGGCTTATGTACTTACCTAATCCATATCTGGAGTTTGTTAATAGGTCATAGAAACACCATGCTGGGTTATCAGACCAAGCCACGTCAAACGACCCATCCCACAACTGCCCATTAGGCTTATGGTACGTACGTGATTCTGGACTATAGAAGTTTGATGAAGGTACTTTTATTTTTAGTAGCTTTAGGTCGTATGATCTAGCTGGTACATTTGCAAAGTACTCGGAGTTTATATTTAGTGCAAAAATCGCTGAGTTAGGATAAGTTAGCTTATCGTACGTTATAGCGAAGATTTGTCTTAACCTAAAGGTACTTTTTTGTTTTATATCGCTTTCTTCATCGTCTATATCATCTGCACTAAGTCTCTCAAGACGCACATAAATATGTTTACCTTGGTACTCCTCAGGTATATCAATAGTCACAGCTTTATTGTACTTAGACAGTGTCTTGCCAACAATACTATCTTCAACCCGAGTAACCCAGCCTGAATACTGTGTTCTTAAAGAAATTCGATAGTTTACGAAATGGCCGTAAATATCCCCAGTATCTTTATTACTCTCTACCAAGGAGTCTACACTTACCACCACTTTAATAGCATCAAGTACTTTAGTATTGAAAACAGTCTGGGTGGTAGGTCTATCCTTCTTTACTATGACATCATAGGATGTACCTGATTGGATTGGGAAGTTCTTTAATCCATTCTGGTGTTGTGTGCCTTCTAGTAAATCATAAGAAAAATCAGTAAAGTTGTATGAACCGTCTGATTCCTTTAGTGGGACACCATCTAAGTATATATCTTCCTCGCCCCTCTCATTTCCATGATAAAACCCCTCAATCTCGCCTTCGCAAAGTAAGTCTAGTACATTAGCGAAGGATTGAGATTTTAGAGTATTTGGGGCTTCAGTACCACTTCCCCCACTTTTACCACCACCTCTACCAATTATTAGTTTAGACATTATTTACTCTCTATTATTAAGATTATTCAGCAGGCTTAACGTGTAAGGTTCCTACTACAACTAGCTCTGGGCTACCATTTACTTCTATGTACTTTAAGGGGGCTAGTATGCCTTGATCTATATCTATAGCTGCGGAAACTACCACGCTACCAATCCTCATTCTTCCATACCCTACAGGAACGGGTGCACCCTGTTTTGTGACATTCACTGGACCACTAAACATAGTAGAGCTGTTATCAGCTATCTCATCTTGGTCTTCTTGCATCAAGGCTGTGATACCACCCGCAATAAGGGAGTAACCTACACCCATCGCCATATTTGATAGAAACCCCTGAACTCCTACTGCTGCAGCTCCTCCGGAAGCTATTACGACACCTACTATTACTGCTCCAAGGAGTATCTGTCCTAAAGGATCTTTTCCTTCCCCAGCACCTTCAAGTACAGGTACGATCTTAACTATTGAGGACTCTCCTATAGGCGTTAGGGATATATTGTCTGAAACTAGATGCGAGTTATCAATTAATACTTTGTACTGTCGGTTATCTTTTATCATCTCAGAAGTAAAGGTGGGGAAGTTCGCATTCAGTGCCCGTATTATTTCCGGAAAACTAGATACTCGGAAAAAGATTTTATCAGTGAAACTATCCCTCAAGTGTCCGTATAGTCTAACTTCTGTCATTGTGCCTCCAAATACTATGTGTACACTTCCACCAGTACCCACCATAAGGGTCTACCTTAGATAGTCTGTTGTCCAAGTGATGTAGTATTTTTCCGTCCCCTATATAGACAGCTGCATGATTCGCTACTTTAGAGCGTATTTGCATCAATACTACGTCGTGTTCCTTAAGTTCTTTGACTCTGTGGAACCCCCACTTCTCCGCGCTATCTACGTACAGGTTCATGTCTGGCTCATTCCACCAGTCTTCTGGCCTATACGGGTCTTCCAAAACTATACCTAATTCTTTATTGTAGTAGTCTCGGACTACAGTAAAGCAATCAAGAATACCGTAAACAAAAGGTCTTCCCTCAAGAGGAAGATTTGCATAGTTTTCGGGCTCTATGGTAGAGTAAGTACCATCTAAAGTGTTTATCACCACCCAAGGAATGTCACCTCTATTGCAAGACTTTACATCAAATTCACTAGGAAGGCAGTTGTCTTTGTGCGAGTGGATAACCGATAAAATTTTACCTCTATCCGCTGCTTTTACATAGTCTTTTGGGTCAAGTATAAACTCGTTCTCAGGGTCTGTAGAAATGTTATTGCAGGGTACATATTCTGCGGTGGTTCCTACTTGGATTACCAAGCCGCAAGACTCTTTAGGAGCCACTGCTCTAGCGTGCAATAATGCTGGATTTATAAAACTCATCAAGAAACTCCTGCAGCTGGAAATCCGCCAAATGGTAGAGGCTTACCTTCACCAAATCTAAGGGCACAACTCTTGAGCCTCTTACCACAGTTATCGCTCTCTGCATGCTGAGTTTTCACATCTAGATCGGTCGCAACAGGCATACCGGTATACGAACACTCTGTACTTCTGTACTCCCAAGAGCACAAGTTTTGTAGTACTTGTCTTCTTGGTAGTTGTACACCTTCTATATCCCAAGCCGCTACTAGTTCGAATTCTACCTGAAGTTTGTTTTCAAGTACTTTTCTATTTACTTTGTATACGTCGGGAGCTAGTTCGGCCGTAGCGTCATAGGAAGGGTTCACTCCTGACGCAAAGTTTGCAGGGTCCAAGTACTTAGCAAAAGTCCTTCTGCGTGTAACCTTCGCGCCTAACAATTCGTCGAATAATTCTATATAAGTACTAATTATGCTCATAACGTTAGCCACTACTAATCTAGGTCTGGGTAATTGCCCTTGAGGGTTTAATTCAAAACCATCTGCTAGTATTGGGAGAGGTTGGTACCTGTTCCCTTGCCATACCACTTGAGAGGTTATATCATTAAGACCACTGTGGAAAAATACTATAGCTTCAGAACTTAGAACAGATATAAGTACACGACCCTCGAACAGGTTGGGAGGTGTAAATTGTATTGTATCATTAAACTTTCTAACTACTGTACCCTGATTAGCTGTAAGGTTTATTATATTACCTCTAGGTGATATAATCTCAAGTACAGTATTTGGCTCCATATAGTAATCCTGTCCTGTGAAATTAACCCCAACATCTACTGCTATATCAGTACGAATATCGGGGGATAATCCCAAGTTTCTAAAGTCAAGCTCGTAAAGCGTGACCATAGAAGTTGGCTCAAGAGAACTAAGGGTATCTATTAGGTCCGATCTAGTACTTGGGTTTATGTGGGCCATTAGACAAATACCTGCTCAAAAGTACAATTAAGTGACTTATGGATAGGGGAACCAACGTTACTGCTCCAGGTAGAGCAGACTACTGTGTACTCCACCAATTCATCTGGAGGAGTCCACAAGAAGTGTCGGCTGCCTTTCTTATCAATAAGGAAGGCTTCCATACTATTAATGACTTCGTACCGCCTATTATTAAAGGACAGGTCCCAAGTATACTTAGTATTATTTATACCGTTTGGGGTACGTTGTATGTATCCGTCCCCAAACTCTATGGCCTTAATTCTAGTACTAGCCTGCTTGGAGTACCCAGTAGAGGGCACAAACCAATCTGAACCGTCAAGTGCAATGTATTCAAAAACATCTGCCATCTTTAACCTCTATTTAGTAGACCACCAGGTCTAGATTGTTTCATAAGTTCTTGCTGCACAATAGAAGCTATTATTTTGCCTGTATTGGCCGCACCCGAGTTATCACTAGTAGCCGTAGTACTGGTCTTTCCAGAGCCCTCTACACTAACACTAACGTTAACGTTGTTGGTAACGCCCTTTCCACCACCTTCTGGTAGACTCATAACTACAGGGATGTTTTTACCATCTGGTAAAGGTACAAAAGCTTCTGCTCCTGCTTCCCCGAAAGTTGCATGAGTAGGTCTATTTACTACACCGCCTCGTGCGTGTTTTACTTCTGGGTAACCACTACCTGTAGAAGGTAGTGCAACACCCATGCCACCAAGACCTATCTGAATTGCCTTCATGATATACATCTTAGCTATCATCTTAGCCATATCTGCCAAGATACTAGCAGTCATTCGTCCGAAGGATTCTGCAGTCAAGTCTCCAGCAGCTATCAAATCTACAAAGCTATCTGCAAACTTATTAGAACCTGCAATAAGTCCATCAGCGAAAGTTTCTTCGATTGACTTAAGGTTCTTACCAATTTCCTGAGCAGCGGTATTCCATGCCATAGAAACTGATGCTGGGTGATCTATCTGTGCTTGCGCAGTATCTGCGTTCACACCTTCTTGCTTCCCAAATGCAGTTTGCGCATTACTCAGACTGGCCTGTTTTAGTACTTGTAGTTCATTTTGAGCCGTGGCCAGAGCAGCCTCAAGAGCAGCTACACCTTCTGGGGTAACGTCTGTATTAGCTATACCACCCTCTAGGGCTGCAATTTGTGCTCTCACAGCTGCCTGTTGTACTAGTAAAGCGTTTTCTTCGGCAGTAGAAGCAGCAGCAATTTCACGTCTTCTTAGTGCATCTTCTTCGGCGATACGCTGTTGTGCGTTATTAGTACCTTGAGTAGCCCAATACCTATCATGTGCATCTCTATCTTTAGCTACAGCGGCTAGAGCTGCTTGACTAGTCAGTTCCGTATCGCGTAGTGTTTTAGCAGTATTCGCATCGCGTGCTGCTTGCTGTTCAGCAAGTAGTTCTAAAATAGCAGCACTAGCAACCTTCTTCTCTTCTAAGTCTGCGTCTGTTGCGGCGTTAGGTGCAGTTACATTATCATGCCTGACTAGGTTAGTAGCAGAAACGACAGCTGCTTGCTGTGCGTTTGTTTGCGCTAACGTAGCATCCCTCATCTGTTGGTCTGTGACACCTTCTTTAGGGTCACCGTTTTTATCTAGAAGGGAGTTGTAGGCAAGATTTGCAGATCCTAGGTTGTCTGTGGCGGTCTTGTTAGCAAGTATTAAACCTTCTCTCTGTATAGCAAGGACGTCAAGAGCCGCTTCTTTATTTATCTTCGCTAATGCCTTAGCCTGCAATACTGTAGCTTTTCCACCCTGCCTGTATATAGCAGCTTCAATACGTTCCTTTCTAGCATTAGTACTAATAGCGCCTGGTAGTTTAGTAGCTTTAATAATGGCCGCTTGTAGTGACAACTCAGCAGTGGTTATCTTTAACTGATCATTATAATCAGTAATCCCTTTCAGTCTTATTCTCTCAGCCTCAGCTAACTCAGCAGCCTTTATTAGGTGATCTCTTAGTAATTTCAGGGATTCTTTCTCATAATCCTCTAATTTTCCAGCAAGAATTGTTTGTTCGTAAACGTCCTTGTAGTTCTGTACAAGAGCCTTATGTTGATTATGAAGAATTTCTTCTCTTTTATCACCCATACCATTTACTAGTAGTGCGTTCTCGGCTATAGCGTTCCGTTCAACCATCTGCTCTTTTAATAGTTGTAATTCGGCTTTTGCCTTGCCTATTTTAGAGGCTGCTAATAGAGCTTCATCTTCGGCATCTGGTTTAGCCTTATTATTGAAGGCTATTAGAACCTGATTATGGGCGTTAAGGGCTGCAGTGTGGGCTTTTGTATCAACTAGTAGTTTATTACCCAGGCCTTTAGTGACTAAAGGTGCAAGAGACTTGGCGTAATCCTCTATTGTATCAGAATGATCTTCAAGAGACTTAGCATGCTTAGCCCTAAGTTCCTCAAGTGTTATAAGGCCCTTAGCGTAATCATCGAGGTCTTTTTGAACCAGTAGGTTAGCAGATGGGGTAAGTCCCAAACGCCTTGTAACCTCTGCCAGTTGATTAGACTGTTGCAGCAAAGTTTTTACGTCTAGATCACTGCTTTTCATATTTTTGAAGCTGGATGACATATCGTCTACAGTGTCTCTCATTGCAAAAGCCGCAGCTTCAGTAGTGCTTAGTGCTCTAGGGAAAATAGTTTTAAAGAAGTCAGTAACGTCTTTACCAGGCAACTGAGAAAAAGCAGTTGTACTATCTGAGTACTTCTTGGTTATATCCGCGTACTCTTGGTACGTGTTCTTAATAACTTCAACTAGTGCTGTAATTTCTGCAGTGGTTACATCAGCCCCTTTTGTACCTACCTTTGTAAAGGTATCTGTAAGACCTGCAGTGGAGATCGCGTCTGTTACGGCCTTTTTAGCACCTTCCGACATTTTACCAAACGTTTCTATGAAGTTGTCTTTAGACGCTTTAGTTATATTAATTACCACATCGCCGTCAAACTCCTTCATTTTTTCCGCTAACTCATCCATAGTTTTAATACTACCAGCGGTGAGTCCAGAAAGTTTATCTTCGTAGAACTTCAAAGCACTGCCTTTGACCTTGTCTGCGCCACCATCATTTAGAAAGTCTTCCTGAAGCTCTCGTAACTTGTCGTTTATTCGTACGTCAGGGTTATCTCCCGGAATGATTGAGTAATCTACTTGTATAGTAGCTGAAAAGTTTTCCCAAGATGCTGAAATTGCGTCAGCGAATGACTTAGTAGCATTGGCTAGGAACTTAAATCTTTTTATGGAATCGGATACTGTTTTAGTCTCGATTGAGCTAAGTACTGTAAGGTGATTACCATATTTCTCTATAGACTCTGCAAGCTCCCCGTACCCGTCTTTAAGCTTATCTAGTGCAGCTTCTTGAGCCTTAGTTTCGTCGGACTTGAACCATTCTATAACAGCTAGTGCTGCTTGAATGCCCATAAGGCCCCACATTATAGGACCTAACGCAGAGAGTAGAAAACCCATGGAAGTACCAGCAACTACTGCGGCGCCTCCTAGAACTCCTAAACCTTTAGAAGCTACGGTAACAATGGAGCCAAAATTTTTGAGACCTGCTATCAGGCCTCCCTGAGCTATAACCATACTCATTTGACTGCTTGCACTAACAGCAGCAGCGGTGGTAGTCAGAAATGCAGTTTTAACTTGCGCGGCCCATGCTACAGTCGCTGCACCTAGTACCTTTATTTTGCCAGCAACACCAGTTGCTGCAGTGCCCACATTTTTAAAGCCTGCGACAATACCAACTATCTTGCCCCGCATTACATCTAGCTCTGGTCCAGTAGTCTTACCTATAAGTGTGCCGACGTTTACCGTACCATCTGCACCAACTTTACCTTTAGCACTATTTATAGTAGCTCGTATGGACGCTAACGCCCTTTTCTGATTAACTGGATTATCTAGGTCATGCATAACAGATAGTAGAGTCTTACCTGCAATGCCAGCATCTTTCATTCCTTGGGCTAATTGTTTTAGCGCAGCTGTGGAGTTTTTATGAGATACAGAGGCTGCCTTTTGTACTGTTACTAAGTGCTGCTGCTTTGTTGCTAAATTCGCAACTGAAGCAGCAGCATTAGCAGCAGCTGAAGACGCGAAAGTTGTAAGCTGTAAGCTTAAATGACTAAGGGAAGGAACGGCCTTCTTTATTATGAAAGCTGTTAGAGATGCCAGCGCCAAATAAAGTGCCTTAGGAGAATCACTAAGAAATTTAACTACGGGCTCTAGTGCATTGGAGAAAACACCCATTGTTGAAGTCAGGGCTTCCACTGTAGACGCTTGTAGTCTTTGGTACTGGTTTACTTGTTCCCCGTTTTCTATAAGAACGCCATACTTATCTGATGACTGCTCAAGTACTTCATTCATTACAGCTACTTGCTTTTCATAAGTAGTTAATTGACTTACACTTTTACCAAGTGTTTCAGCGTATTTTTCGGATGCTGTATTAAGTCTTAAAATGATACCTAATTCATCAAGCAATTCTGGTTCGGCTTTAATAACACCACGAACCATACGGTCTAGGGAATCGCCGAAATCTCTACCCAAAGCCTGAGATGCAGCCTTAGCTGCCTTAGCTAGTCCTAGTACTTCTTTCTTGCCGAAACCGGCTGCAGATATTGTAGTAGCTTTCTGAGCGGCTTCTTGATACGAGATCATGCCACCAGATACTTCTTTCAAAGCTTTGGCCATACCTGCTAAGTTAGTTCCACTGTTTGCATCTAGTATAGCCATAGAGTTCAGCTGGATTACTTTGTCTGCTGCGTTCTTTAGCGCAGCGTAGGCAGCGGTAAGGGCCCAAATGTTGGCAGCCGTTGCAGCGTAGGCTGAAACCAGACCACCCATACCTTGGGCTTGCTTAGAAAACTGCTTAGTACTGTTTCTGGTACTATCATTGATAGCACCTTGCTGTTTTCTATATCTCTCGCCTTCCGTAGTACCCTTGGCTTGGGTTGCGTTAAGGCTGTCTAATACCTGCTTTGCCTTCTTACCACTAACAGTAACCTTTTTAAGGCTACCTGATGGGTCGACAACGTGTACCTCTACTGAAATCTTTTTCTTAGCCATTTTTCAAATTCCTATGGTTTTTATTACTTCTTAGCGGACTTATTAGCCGCTTTTACGGACTTCTCAATGTTTCTACTATCTAGCCATGAAAGTATGCTGAACACTTGAACACGGGAAGCTTTCGGGATTTTATATAAGTCAAATAAAACTGGTAAAGCACCCCAGTTTT
>Ga0208133_1000719_pt1 | contig 12429 bp, 10 predicted proteins | sample ColrivemetaGS535_FD_187595 | JGI IMG/M metagenome (GOLD analysis project Ga0208133, IMG submission 187595) | Estuarine microbial communities from the Columbia River estuary, USA - metaG S.535 (SPAdes) (version 2) | ecosystem: Environmental > Aquatic > Marine > Intertidal zone > Estuary | place... | reverse complement strand
TTAAAATTCCTTTACAAGTTATTCCTAAATCTCTGAATTATTGCGAGTTGTGAAAGAATGTGGGTAACTGGCCTAGTGCTAAAGCTAAACAAACCAATTTAAAGTTCACTAGGAATTCATTTTGTAGTAATTTAGTAAAATATTACCTTTATTCTTAATAACATCTTTACTAAATTGTTTCAATATGAGAAAGTATAAAATTTTACTAGTAGCCCTTCCTTTCCTGCTTATGGCATGTAGCAAAGGGGGCGATTCACCTGCGCCAGTGACACCTCCGGTAGTAATTGTTCCAGAAGTAGATATTGCTTTTAAAGTGGAAATTCCTGTAAGTACTGAAATTGATTACACAAAAATTTATGGAGCCATAGGTGGGGCACAGGAGATTAATGTAAATGTAACTTCTACCTTACCAAAGGATGGAGTGACCATTGATGTTAAAGTGACCAAGGATTCAGATAACAGTTCTGTATTTAATAAAAATATTTCAAGCACTACAGCAGCTACGAATGCTATTGCTATTAATAGTTTATCACCAGGTGTTTTATCAACAGCTACGGTGGTAGTTACTTCTAAGTCTAAAAGCACTAATACGGCTACCAAAACATTCAAAATAGCGGCTAAATCGTAATAAGCTAGGTTAGATCATTTATAAACCCTTGTAAATCTTGTATTTACAAGGGTTTTGTTTTTAGGGAAAGGTAACAATTATTTTACTTTGTTTTTAAAAGTAAACACTTAACTTCAATATTCATTAAAATCAAAATTCAAATGAAAAAATTATTTTCAACATTCTTGTTATTATGTGTAATAATGGGAGTGAATGCACAAAAAAATGCAAATGGGGTTATTTATGACAAGCATCCTGCCATTGATGTGGTAGAAAAATTCATGCAAGCCTTTGTGAAGGGAGATGCAGCCACGATGACTAGCTTAACGACCGACGATTTTAAGGCCTTCAATGCCATGAATACGAATTGGGATTATAAAGGCCAAGATTTGGCAACTTGTATTAGAAATGCTCAAAATTATGCTAACAACTATACTAATTTTTCTATTACAAAAACAGAAGGTTCTTATCCAGATGCTTTAGAGTATAAGAAAGATGGTCTTTGGGTGTACACCTTTAATATGTTCTTTGCAATTAATAAGAAGTCAGGCTTTAAAATTCAATCTCCTTATGATTGTGCATTTATATTCAATGCAGAGGGTACAAAAATTAGAAGAATGAATTTTACGATGAATACAGCTATGTTGGTTAAAAATGCTGAATCTGAGCAAACATTAACCAATGGTATTTTATATAAGAATCATCCAAACATTGTAAAAGTGAGAAAATTGGTTGCTAATTTCTCATTAGCTAATATGGATGGTATGTTTACAGACTTTGCGCCTAATGCAAGATTTAATGATCTTAACTATGCTTATGGAGTATCAAAAAATATAGAGGAGAGAAAAAAAGACTTAACACCATTTTTTGAAAATATTGAAATAATAGGTATTGACGAAATAGGGTATCCTGATATGTTGGATCATGATGGTCCAAGCTCGGTGGTAGATTCTTGGTGGTCAATGCGTTTAAGAAACAAGAAGACCAATAAGAAGTTTAAAATTGCTTTAGTTTTTTCACACACATTTAATGACCAAGGTCAAATTCAAACTGAAAGCGCCTATTACAATGGTAGTCAGTTAGCAGATTCTTATACTGAGACAAAGAAATAAGATTAAAGATAGGATTTTATATCAAAAGGCCCCCGATACATCGGGGGCCTTTTTTTAATATTTTATAAAAAAATAATACAAAAAAGCTTTCTTTTTGATACTAAATAACTAATTTAATGCTTTAAAAAAATAAAAAACTATGAAAAAAACAATCCTAGTAATGGCTACAGCCATTTCATTATTTGCTTGTACTACACCACAAGCTACGACTTCAACTGATGATGCTACTATGACAACTTTCAAAGAAAATGCGAAAGTAACAACAGCTCTTTTTGAAGCTTTTGCAAACAAAGATTTACAAACTTGGAGTTCAAATGTATCAGATACCCTTAAAGCGCATGGAGCTGGATATGGGTTAGAGGCTACTATTGGTAAAGAAGAGTTGATGAAAAGACTTGAAGGTTTACATAGTATAGTGAATAATATTAAAGCGAATGATATTCAACTTTACCCAGGATTAGATTCTGTTACTTATAAGCCTAATGGTGATGTAAGAGCTTATGTAAGATGGACTGATGATGGCATCAATGGCGCAAAGATTGAACATAAATATTATGGTGTATTTAAGTTCAATAAAGATCACAAAATGACTGAAGCTGATGAATTTATGGATATAAGTGGAGTTATTAAAGCGGCTACTGAGCCAAAAAAATAAAGTTTAAGTTTAGTTCTAAATACGAAAAGAGACTCTTAGCAATAAGGGTCTCTTTTATTTTAACAGCTTTATTTTTTACGAAGTTCGTATCTCACAGAGTCGGGGTAGCCAATGGCATCAACATAGATGACATTTTTATTTTTATCAAAATAAAATTTCATGGCTTTCTCTCTGATAATTTCAAATTGGTTCACATCTAGTCCAGGCTTAGCCGAAGTAGTTACATAGGTAGTGGGCTGAATAAGTTGTCTATTTTTTCCAACACTTGCATACATGTTAGGCTGATAATTTTTAGGTGGCTGTGCCTTTTGTGGGGTATGATTGTAAGAGCTGTAGTCAAAGAGTAAAACATAACCCATCTCATTCAAGGTTTTAGTCTTATAGGGGCCTAATTTAGAAATAACATTGGACTCGGGCTTATCCATCCAATTTTCAGTTTGAATGTTACTCATAGTAATGACTATCTTCTTATAAGGGGAACAGGCAGTTAATATGACAATTCCAATACTTAGTAGCTTTTTAATCATTTTATAAAGGGTATTTAAAGGCTAAAGTATTCTCTTCCTTCTAAACCACAAGTAAATTACAAGGACAACTAATAACATAAATCCAATGGAGAAAAAGTAACCCCATTTCCAATTCAATTCTGGCATAAACCTAAAGTTCATACCGTAAACACCTGCTATAAACGTTAGGGGTAAAAAGAAGGCAGAGAAAATGGTTAATAAACGAACTACTTCATTATTCTTTTGATCGCTGATCGATAAATAAGTAGTCATTAATTGGTTTGCATTTTCAACAGACTCATCATTATAAGTGAGCAGGTTTAATAATTCATCTTTAATATCTTGATATTGATAGGAGGCGCTGAAATTATCTACAGATTGTTCCATTACAGATTGGGTAATATGTAATACTTTTTTTAAAATTCTAGATTGAGATTTTATAAAATATAGTTCCTCCAATAATACTTTACGATAGTCTTTTAAGAAAATAGTTCTTTCTATTTCACTAATTTTATTGGATAATTCAAAGGTAGGCTTTTGAAAAGTACCTAGCATTAGTTTCACTATTCTTAAAAACAGCTCATTTATTTTTATATGTTTTTCTTCATGTATGTTCAAAAAATTAAAATGGGCTCTATGAATAGTAATCAATTTATCTTCAAATATAAAAAACGCAATTTTGTTGGACATTTCACCTACTTCATCAATTTGTAATTTAATATTAGAGGTATAAGCTCTAAAAATAAAAAAATCTATTTTATGCGTTTTCTCGTATTTTGGTAAATGCCCTTTCTCTAAACTATCTTTAATTAGATAGTAGTTTAGCCCATGTTCCTTGGTTATCTTTTCAAGATCCTCTTTTATAGGATTTTCTATATCAATCCACTTAAAGGATTCAAATACTTTTTCAGTGATTTTCATATCTCAAATTTAATTCAAAAGGGGTTAGGGATGGACATTAATGGGTCTTCAACAAAAAAAGCCCCTAACTCATTGTAAGTTAAGGTTTTTTGCCGACCTGACGGCGAGTTCTCGCTTAACTCAAACTCATCTATAACCACTATGTATTGATTAAAATTGGTGGTAATGGTTAGTAATTCTATTACATATTTTATATTGATTATATCTTTAACTTCACTATACTCCAAAGGATAGATTAAAAATTAAACTATGAAAAGAGTAATCTTTGTTTTGGGAATATCAATTGTATTTGCTTGTAGCAAAACAGAAGTACCTGCAATACCACTTGTGGTAGTTGTGCAGGAAGAAGCAATAAAGTTCACAACAAATCTTGATACGGGAACTTATAATGTTGCTGATACATTACCGCTAGTTGTAACGCTTAGTTCAAAACTTCCATCTGCAGGGGTACTTTATTCAATATTGGTAAATTGGACAGACAGCTCTAAACAAATCTTTAAGTTAGATACTAGTTTAACCGTTTCAAATTTAAGTTTGAATATACCAGGGTTAAAGAAAACAGGATCATATTCATTGACGGTTACTTTAACATCTAAGTCAACTCCAACCAATACTTTAAATAAATCTATACCAGTAGTAAATAATCCTTTGGGAAGATTTATGGGGTATAAAGTAGATCAAGCTGCTTTATCCTTATCAAAGCAAAAAGACTTTGGAAGAAGTTACTGGCGAAACAGTGGGGTAATGATGGATTTAATTATCGATGTTTTCCAAAAACCTTTGGCAACTAATACATTTGCAGTATCTCAAAACTTTTGGGGTGGAGCATTACAGGCAATCACTACTGGAGATTTTAATAATGATGGATATATTGACGTTTTCAATGCAGGTGGAGCATATGCAGGCAATGGAAGTGGATTCTCTTTTTTAGTATGGGATCCAACAAAGAAACTTTTTGTAGATACAACTTTATTTAATGATAAATCATTTAAAACCTTTGGTGGTAATAGAAATACTTGCGTACCAGTTTATCTAAATAGCGACAATTATGTAGATATAGTAATATTTGATAATGGGGATGAAGGAATTCCAAATTCACCTGACGAACCAATAAGAATTGTATTAAGTGATGGAAAGGGTAGTTATGATTTAAAAGCAATAGAGACAAGTGAAAAGGAAATTCCGGTTTGGAAAAAAGAGCACGGAGATGTGGGTGATTTAAATGGAGATGGGATTCCTGATTTAATTTTAGTAGAAAACATGTTTGTTTATATTTACTGGGGAATAAATCAACCTCCTTATTTTAAAACAGATGGTCATGCAACATTTGTTGGCGATTTTAATAATTTTGGGTTTAAAGCAAATAATGGCTTTGGGGACGAAGTTACTGGTGTTGCCGGTAGTGCATACACAGCTCGTATTATAGATATTAATAAAGATGGTCAAAATGATGTATTAATTGGCACAGGAGAAACACATTTAAATAAAAATTCACAAACTTCAGACCAGCAAAGAATATTAATTAATCAAGGTAAAGGAAGATTTAATAATAATGGATTAATAAAACTTCCTTTTAATTATACTTCTGATAATATATCAACTACAATTCAAGACTGCATTGCAGATGATTTAAATGGAGATGGACTTATGGATATTGTAGCCTTAACCTCTCAGAATGATGCAACAAAAAATTATAATTGGGCCCCATGGGATATTCTTGTATACATTCAACAAAAGGATGGCAGTTTTAATATTGATAGATCTTACTTTGAATACAATATTAATAATCCTCGAAAAGGCAACTGGAAAAAATATTTTATACACTTTGATTTTAATGGAGATGGATTAAAAGATTTTAGTTACACTGATGATGCAGGAGGCTTAAAAAGAGACGGAAATGCCGATGTAATGATTAAGTCTGTTTTTATTAGAAAAGGCAATAAATTTATAGAAACAGATTATTATCAATTTGACCCTTATGCCAAAAGCATCTTAAATCTAGTTAAATAATTACATATATCTGTTAATATATCTAACTTCACTATACCCCCAAAGGTTAGATTAAAACTAAAACTATGAAAAGAGGAATCTTTGCTTTGGGTGTTCTATTAGTATTAGCTTGTAGCAAAACAGAAGTACCTGCAATACCTCCTGTGGTAGTTGTTCAGGAAGAAGCAATAAAGTTCACAACAAATCTTGATACTGGAACTTATAATGTTGCCGATACTTTACCGCTAGTTGTAACGCTTAGTTCAAAACTTCCATCTGCAGGGGTACTTTATTCAATATTAGTAAATTGGACAGACAGCTCTAAACAAATTTTCAAGTTAGATACTAATTTAACAGTTTCAAGTTTAAGTTTGAATATACCTGGATTAAAGAAAATAGGATCTTATTCTATATCACTTATAGTAACATCGAAATCTACAAGTTCTAATTCACTCAATAAATCAATCTCAGTTGTAAACAATCCATTGGGAAGGTTTATGGGTTATAAGGTTGATATTTCACTTAGACAAAAAGACGAAATAAACTATTGGAGGGATTGCGGTGTAATCTGGGATGTGATTATGTATAAATTTGGACAAACAGCACCAGGAAGTGTTGATTGGAATTCAGGAACTCAATGGAATGGTTTTATGCCTCAAATAATAGTTGGTGATTTTAATAATGATGGCTGGATTGATATTTTCAATCCAGGAGTAGGTTCTTATAACTCAAAAGTGGCAGATATTTCACAATGGCTAATTTGGAATCCAACTTCCAGAACTTTTGAAAATAAGAAACTTTTCAATGATAAAACAATACAGTCTTTTGGAGGAAACCAAAGACGATCAATTACTTATGATATTAACAAAGATGGCTTTACTGATGTGGTAATTTTTGATCATGGAGATGATTTAGTAAATACTAATCCATTACAACCAATAAGAATTGTTTTATCAGATGGCAAAGGCGGCTATGATTTAAAAGATTTGAACAACATTACTCCAGCTTTAAGATATAACCATAGTGGAGACATTGCAGACTTAAACAAAGATGGTTATCCCGACTTAGTTGTTGCTGGAGGGGATATGTATATTTCTTGGGGAATAGCAGCATACCCCTATTTTAGTAATAATGTAACTTATTTTAATATTTGGGATAATAACAATCAAAATAAAGCAGGCGGAGGAGTTTACAATATAAAAATTGCAGATGTAAACAAAGATGGGTGGCTAGATATTATTGAAGGTTCTAATGAAAATAGTAAAGAGACAACGACTTACTTACCATTTACTTTAACAAGTAGAATAGTATACAATCAAGGGAATGGAAAATTTGATAATAATGCTGTGACCTTTTTACCATTTTATATGGAGAGTTCGCTTAATAATGATTTTAGGGTACTTGATTTTGATGGGAATGGATTGAATGATATCATTTGTTCAGGCTCCGTAAATTATGATGATTTCTTTTTTCATCTTTATATTCAAAATAAGGATGGAAGCTTTACAATGGACAATACTAAAATTACTTACAATATAAATTCTCAACGACATGAAGGTAAACCTGGTGGTTCATGGAAACCATGGTTAATTTTTCATGATTTTAACGGTGATGGACAGACCGATTTTTCTTATATCGACCCACATAATTATTGGAATAAATCATTAACAAAAAAATCGGTATTTATAAGAACAGGAAATCAATTTATAGAAGATGATATATATAAATATGATGTATTTCTAAATAGCATAAAACCAAAATAATTTCTGCTACAATATTTTATATTGATTATATGTTTAACTTCACTATACCCCCAAAGGTTAGATTAAAACTAAAACTATGAAAAGAGTAATCTTTGCTTTGGGTGTTTTATTTGTATTTGCTTGTAGCAAAACAGAAGTACCTGCAACACCACCTGTGGTAGTTGTTCAGGAAGAAGCTATAAAATTCACAACTAATCTTGATACTGGAACTTATAATGTTGCCGATACTTTACCGCTAGTTGTAACGCTTAGTTCAAAACTTCCAGCTGCTGGGGTACTTTATTCAATATTGGTAAATTGGACAGACAGCTCTAAACAAATTTTCAAGTTAGATACTAGTTTAACCGTTTCAAGTTTAAGTTTGAATATACCAGGGTTAAAGAAAACTGGTTCTTATTCATTGTCTGTTACTGTAACATCTAAGTCAACTTCGACTAATACAGTTAATAAATCAATTCCAGTGGTGAATAACCCTTTGGGAAGGTTTATGGGGTATAAAGTTGCTTCAAATGCAAGACAACTTGGTACTGACTATTGGGAAAACTCAATACTACCCTCAGATCTAATTGTTGCTGTCTTTCAAAAAAATTACGAAAATATACATCCCTCAGGTGCCTATGCCGTTTGGACAGAGGCTATTTGTAATGGAGATTTTAATAATGATGGGTATATGGACGTATTTAATGGTGGCACAGCTTTTGGCGGTAAAATTAAAGCAACTCTAACTTTTTTAATTTGGAATCCAATTACAAAAATTTTTGAAGAAAAAAACCTAATTAATGATAAAACAAATAACGTAGGTCACCCTAGATTAGTTACACCTGTATATTTAAATTCAGATAATTATGTTGACATAGTAATACACGGAATGAGAGACGAAGCAAGTGATTCAAATCCAAATGAGCCTGTTTCTATTTGCTTAAGCGATGGTAAAGGGGGTTATGACATTACTAAATTAGATTTAGAACCCAAATCATTAGCCAATCAATTTGGACATGAGTGGGGCGATGTTGAAGATGTTACGGGAGATGGATTGCCCGATTTATTTGTTTCTGCAAATTCTCATACCTATATTTTTTGGGGAATAAGTTCATTCCCATATTTCACAAACATCAATTTTGCTCATTTTTCATTTGATACAAAAAATTATCCCTCAGACAATGGATTTGGTGAAGTGGTGCCATCAGGAGCAGGTGCAGCGTATGGAGGGGTGTTTTTAGATGTTAACAAAGATGGACAAAAAGATTTATTATTGGCAGTTGGTGAAAATGGTGTTCAACTAAATGGGAATAAAGACCAGCAAAGGGTACTTCTAAATAAAGGAAAGGGAAGATTCAATGAAACAGGTGTCATAAAATTACCTTTATACTCAAATCAAATAAATGCTGGAATCAACCAGTTTGATTATAAAGTGGATGATTTAAATGGAGATGGAAGATTAGATATTATTGCTATTAACTCAGTGAAATATAGTCAATGGAATATAGTAATTTATATACAGCAGAGTGATGGAAGTTTTGTAATTGATAATAGTTTAGTTGAATATAATCTTAATACAATTTCACGACCACAATATAAAACACGTTTAGTTTATAGCGATTTAAATGGGGATGGGTTAAAAGATATAAGCTATATTAACTCAGCTATAACTCCATATTATATGCTACAGAATAATGAACTTTTAACTAAGTCTGTATTCATTAGAGTTGGTAATAAGTTTGTAGAAAAAGACTACTATCAATTTGACCTCTATGCGAAAAGTTTAAAGGATAAATATTATAAATAGGCTAGAAAGAAACATTCTGCTACATGTTTTATATTGATTATATATTATAACTTTAACATACTCCCAAAGGATAGATTAAAACATAAACTATGAAAAGAGTAATCTTTGCTTTGGGAATTCTATTAGCATTTGCTTGTAGTAAAACAACTGAAAATAGCGCAACTATTATTCCTTCAAATCCAACCTTAACCACTCTTACTCCCGCCCCTAAGTTTATTATTAATAATTTTACAATAACAAACTTTTCTATACCAAATATTACCGGGGCTCAAATACAAATAGGAGTGAATGGAAGTATATCAGGAACAATACTATACTCAAAAGATAATATTTTGAATTTAGTAATTCCTGCTACTTTATTTTTCACGACCCCATTAATACCCGCGATTCATTTAATAAAGTCGAACAATAATTGGCAGTATGAAAATAGTTACGATGATGGGGCAATGGGTTGTGCTAGAAATTATGAATGTATAGATAGCTTAAATCAATCTTGGGTTTACGCCGATCATGGATTTGAACTTTCTTCAGGAACTTGGCCATTTGGGAATATGATGCTAATGAGAACTACAGGTAACAAATTGTCATTTACTAATATATCTAATGACAGAAGTTTTTACCATTCAATATCAACAGGAGATTTAAATAATGATGGGACTAAAGATGTTGTTGGTTTAAATATGGGTACAAAAGGTAATTGGTATGATAATCTACACACCTATCTTCAAAATAAAGATGGCACCTTCACAGAAAATAGAACAATCTTAGTAAGTAACTTATTGGGAGGAAGAGGTGCAGGAGCTGTATTAATAAAAGATTTATTTGGCGATTCAAGACCGGAGGTAATTAAAGCTGACTATGGTTTTAATTCAAATTATCAAAAACCATCAGATAGATATAGTTTTATGATTTTTTCTTATAATACAGCTACAAATAAATATGAATTAAGTAAAGATCCAGGGCCTATTGGTGTTTATACAAATAATGATAGAGGTACTACAAGTATTAAAGCTGCAGACTTCAATAAAGATGGGGCACTTGATTTAGCAATTGCTACAGAAGGAACAAAATTTAATGGAATTGAAATTTGGATGAATGATGGAAAAGGTAATTTTACACCAAGTAATCAAAAACTAGAATATACATTTGATCAACTTCAGTTTCGAGAGTTTGAAGTATTTGATTATGATAAAGATGGATATCCTGATATATTTTTAAACCCTTGGTCTGGAAAACTTTTTAAAGACGGCAGTGCAGTCTTTATGGATAATTTAATTTGGAAAAATTCAGTAGGAATTTTTGGTTCAATAACAAAAGGTATTACCATTCCAAATATAAATCCAACATTTATGAAAGCTTTTTTTATTGATAATCAGATTACTTACATGGGTATAAAAGGTAATATAGATGGAAGTATTACCTTGAATGAAATTAATCCAAATTATTAAAAAATAATTTTAATTACAATTTATCTAACTTTACAATACCCCCAAAAGTTAGGTTAAAACTTAAACTATGAAAAGAGTAATCTTTGCTTTGGGTGTTCTATTAGCATTTGCTTGCAGTAAAACAGAGTTGACTACTCAAAGTCCCACTAATATTTCACAAAAACCTATCGCCATCATTTTAGATTCCATAAAAATTACAGGAAGGACAGATACTTTAATAATATCTAAGAGCTTTAAATTTACAATTACTGGGTATTATAGTGATAAAACCACTAAAGATTTATCAGATAGTGTAAACGTGTTAAGTGATAAAAGTAATGTTACTATTAATGGTAAATCTATAATCGGAGCCCAATCTGGTAAATCTGTTATTTCAGTTACTTATAACAATTTTTCACTTAAAGACAGCATGTACATAAGTGAGATAGAAGAAATAAAAACAATTGATTCTTATTTGTCAACACCAGTTAGTGGGTCTAAAATAATTGTGCCAATAGTAATTATCAATTATTATGCAACACTTAATGGCGTTGATATCGACACAAAAAGACAACCAAGTTATGGTAGTTTAGACCCCATTACAATTGAAAGTCTAAAATCAAAGACTATTGACGAATTGAAACTAACCAAGTATGGTATTGAAGAAGGTTCTAAGTTCAGAGGATTCAATAATTCATCTGCAACACCAAACGTTGGTATAAAAGTTGTTAAATATTACAATATATATGAGATTAAAAAAGTTATGTCAGCTGATAAAATAAATTATTTTGTTGATTTTAATAATATGTTTAGTAAACTAAATTTAAAAGATGCGATAAATAATTTAGGAGCAAAAGAGGTTTGGTTCTCTCTAAGACCACTAAGTTCTGAGTATCCAATAGTAAAATCAGAAAACTTAAGTCCAGAAAATTTTCAAGCTGGTGGACCTGAATCAAATATGTCAAGCCCAACAAGTGGAGATGTTTCTAATAGTTGGAGAATTGCAGATGACCTCCCTATATATGATAAATCATACGTTGTTTACACTTATAACCTTCACAGGTCACATGCTGAAAATATCCACAATCATGGTCATCAAATTGAATCACAGTTAGATTATCTAGATGAAGGAACTTTTTCAAAAGATGAAAGGCTCTTTTTGAATAAGTTTGTAGGGATAAGCAATATCAACTTGGCAGGTAAGCCATATGGAAGAAACGGAATGACTCATTTTCCTCCAAATACAAAGAAGGATTATGATTGGAATAATACATCAATTGTTAAATCTGATATAGATGATTGGAAACCTGAAGGAGGTACTCAGAAAGATATTGATAACACTAAATGGATGAGTATAAAATATACATATCCGAACGTTGCTTACAAAATTGATGAGAATGACTCCCAATATAAATGGATCATGTTTTGGTTTCAGACTATACCTGGTAATAGTAATGGAATAAAATATGGTAATAATACAATCTCAAATTGGTGGGATTTATTATATAACTGGGATGATGCAGTAAAAGGGAAAAAGAAACTTTTCGAATAAATAAGATTAGAAAGAACCCGTTTGCTACACTTTCAGCTACAGGCATAAAAAAACCCCTTGATTATCAAGGGGTTAATTGTTTTACTGCGGACCGGACGGGATATGTTTTAT
>Ga0208133_1000716_pt1 | contig 12438 bp, 5 predicted proteins | sample ColrivemetaGS535_FD_187595 | JGI IMG/M metagenome (GOLD analysis project Ga0208133, IMG submission 187595) | Estuarine microbial communities from the Columbia River estuary, USA - metaG S.535 (SPAdes) (version 2) | ecosystem: Environmental > Aquatic > Marine > Intertidal zone > Estuary | place... | reverse complement strand
GATATCGAAGTGATTTGCTACACCGTTTTCATCGTATTCTAAGTTTCCGAACCTTAATTCGAATTCTATTTTTGGCACGCCGATTACGTATCTTTCAGCTTTAACTGTCATGTATTCACCAGTTACAGTTTCTGTTTGAAACGCGTTAACGTGGTATGTTTTTGTTGCCACTGGGCTTAATTTACCTAAAAGCATATTTTTTGTTTGTTTGTATCTATAAATATTATACTAGATTGTTCCTTTTTAGAATTGCTTCTGTTACTTCTAGTCTTTCTTTTAATTCCCTAATTGCGTTTGCGTAACCGGCCCAAATGGCCTCTTTTTCGAATTGTAATATTGGTTCTCCTTCTCCATCTACCTTGGCTATTGCTTCTCCATTAGAATTAATTACATCTATGGGGTGGTGATTGATAATTTCTGGAATGCTCTCACAAACTTCTTGAGCTATGAAGCCATACTTTTTAGTACAGCTTTCATCATTATTCCAACAGAAACTTACGGGCTTTAATTGAGCTATTTGCGATAGTCCGTATGTGATTGGACATATGGTATTTTTTAATCTTCTATCGGAAGTACCACCACCCACATTACAAATATTGTTTACATAAGTGTAACAAGCGGTTCCAATAGTAGCGCCTGTTAAATTAGATCCTATAATAAAGCTGTGATTTCTAGTGTTATTGCCATTGCCTATACCGCCCAATATGGCTGAATATATTCCACTAGCAGTGTTACCTTTACCTCCTCCTATAAATCCGTAATAACCACTGTTTGTATTACTATTACCTCCAACTGTTGCAGACCAATTACAAGTAGAGCAGTTTCCGCTGCCGCCTACTACGACAGATCTACCACCGGAAGCAACATTAGATTGCCCGCCTCCAACCGTGGCTCTATACCCTGAAGCGGTATTAGCTCTACCGCCAGCTACTGTTGATTGACAGCCTGAAGCTGTATTACCCCAGCCACCTCCAACTGCTGAACGGTATCCTGAAGCTGTATTAGTAACGCCTCCTGCTGCAGTGCTTTCGCAAGTTGCAGTATTTCCATATCCTCCACCAATAAAATTCCAATACCCGGAAACAGAATTACTACTTCCTCCTGCAATTGTAGATTGACAACCATCAATTGTATTACTAATACCTCCTCCAATAGTTGAATATCCTGAATTTATGACTTTATTAAATTGTCCTCCGCCTACAAATGAATACACCGTGCTTGCTATGTTCTGAAATCCACCTCCAACGAAACTAAATGCTCCTGCATTACAGACAGTTGGAGCAACAGTAAATCTTTGACCATTCCATGTACCACCGATTGTATTATTACCTGCGCCTCCAACAATAACTGCGTGACAGGCTTTTACACTACATATGTGATTCGAAGCTCCGCCGCCTATAAATGATGCTATGCCAAAATTACAAGCTGATGAGCATATATTATTTTGATAGCCTCCTGATATAGTAGAGTAGTTTCCTGATACTGTATTGCCGTATCCACCCACATTAGAAGCGTAGTCTTTATTTACTAAGTTACTGCCGCCTCCTAAATTAGCTGAATAATTTCCTGATACTGTGTTAGCATTACCTCCAGCTACTACTGAATTACCGCCTGATGCTAGGTTGCATCTTCCTCCACCAACAGTTGCACAAGCCACGGTTGCTTTATTAGTTATACCACCAGATACAGTTGAACTAGCCGCAGTGGCGCAGTTTCCATATCCTCCAGATACAGTTGAATTATATGCTGACGCAGTGTTGCTAATTCCTCCTCCCACAAAAGCTCTTGTACAGCTAGCAGTATTGCTATCTCCTCCTGCTACAGTAGAGCGAAGTCCTGAAGCTATATTGTTACTACCTCCACCTATTGTTGAGCAAGCTCCTGATGCTAAATTAGCTGAACCTCCACCAACTACAGAACGGCATCCTGAAGCTGTGCTGCTGCTTCCTCCTCCTACAAATGAACCATACCCGCTAGCCGTATTACTATTACCTCCTACTACAGATGCAAAATATGCACCGCTTACGGTATTACTTTGACCGCCTCCTAAAAATCCTCTATTACCACTAATGCAGTTTTGATAACCACCACTGATAGTTGACCATTGTGTTAATACTATGTTTTGTTTACCCCCTCCAATTGTAGAACAATTTCCTGTTGCTAAATTGCATTGCCCACCTGCAATAGTAGCCCTTTCTCCCGATGCCGTATTAGTCAAACCACCTGCCACAGTTGATTGCGTACCATTTGCTGTGTTTACAACACCCCCACCTACTGTTGCTCCTGTTGCACTTGCTGTGTTTGCAAATCCACCTGCCACAGTTGCACGATAGACACTTGCTGTATTACAACCACCACCTGCTACCGTTGTACATTCTGCTGAAGATATATTAAGAATACCTCCACCAATTACCGAATGCGTTCCTGTTGCTCTATTAGTAGCACCGCCCCCTACAAAGCTAAACGCTCCTGATCCTGTATTTAAGTTACCTCCCACTACTGTAGAACAAGCGCCTGTTGCAGTGTTACAAACGCCACCAACAAATTGTCCCTGTAAGTTGATAGAACCCGTAATGTTTACAGAGCCGGTCATGGTCTGTGTATTTGCTGTAGAATTTCCAAAAAGATTAGAACCGCTTGAGTAAACGATGCTAGAAGTAACAGTTTGAACCACTAGAGTTTGCGCCGTAATTGTAGAAGAGACAACTAGAGAACCGGTAATTGATTGGTCGGCTCTAAAACTATTAGAACCAGTGGTTGCATAATTGTTTTCTATCTTTGTTGTTCTCGTAGAAAAACTAGAAGAAGCTGCTGTTAAGTTATTACTGGAAGTTTCATTGTTTGAAATTCTAGTAGAAGCAGATCCAGAGAAAATATTATAAGAACCACTCAAAGAGATATAGCTAGCACTCACTTGTAATAAGCTTGCCGAAATCTGTTGTTGACTAGAAGAGACCTGTTGTATTGAAGAGCTATTAGCAGTTATTCTTGTAGAAGCCGATCCAGAGAACGTATTGTAAGAACCACTTAGAGCAATATAACTAGCGCTTACTTGTAATAAGCTTGCACTAATGTCCTGTTGACTCGAAGATATGGTAGTAATTCTTGTAGAAGTGGATCCAGAGAATACGTTGTAGCTTGCGCTTAAAGAGATATAGCTAGCGCTTAATTGTTGGTTGGAAGAGGAAACCGCGGTAAGTATTGTAGAAACTGATCCAGAAGCTGTTTCTAGCGCTGTTGTTCTGCTCGAAACCGAAGAGCTGAATGGTAAATAAGTGGAGCCAGTAAAGCTGTTAAAGGACGCCGAGGTCACAAATGCCAAAGAGCCTGTACCGTCTAGCGTAATAGCATTGGAAGCGGTTACAGAAGAGGTTCCCGTTACGGATAAATCTCCGTTTATTGTTAAAGAGCCTGTGACTACCGGATAATATTGAACCATTGTTTCTTTTTATATAATTATTTTACTTCCAAACTTCTACTCCAGTCCAACCGTTTAATGCATCGATGTCCTTTCTAGTTCCCACGATTAGAACGTTGTACTGTCCGTCGCAATTCGATCTAAAGTCTATGCAAGAGCACTCTGCGTTTACTTTTCCGTATGCGTTTCCAAAGTGTTCTACTGCGCTTATGAAAATCTGCGTATTTTCGTTCAAGAACTTGTAGTAGCTCGGTAATTCCAAAGAGGAAGAGTAATTAGAAGTTGTAAAAGTGCATCTGTATAAGTTATCGCCCCTTGTTGGAGATTCCACAAAGGAGTGTTGTAAGTATTTTGTGTTTGTTTTTGCTGGGTCAGGATGCGAGATTCTAAAAGTACCTGAAGCTTTTGATAGAGCGTTTGTATAAGTGGTAGAAGCCGCTCCCGCAACTATATTACATCCTATTATAAACGAACAGGCAACCGAAATTGAATTGTTTCTTCCTCCTAATATAGCACTAAAATCACCACCCGCACATACGTGATTTGCAAAACCTCCAAGTATAGCTGCATATTGAACTTCAACACTATTAGATTCACCTCCTGATAGAGTACCTCTTGTTCCAGAAACTAAGTTATTATATCCGCCTCCTAGTGTTCCATAAAGCCCACTAACTGTATTTGCTCTACCGCCTGCCATAACGCTAGCTTGTCCGCATGCTTTATTTTGGTATCCTCCACCTACAACAGACCAAGATCCAGATGCCCAACCAGCATATCCTCCACTTACTGTAGCGGTGTCTCCAGATGCACATGCATTAACTCCAAGAGCTATTGAGTGTACACCGACTGCTCTAGCTTGTCTACCCATAGCTACTGATGAGTGACAGAAAGCGCAGCTTTGATAACCACTCACTGTATTGTAACAACCACTAGCTGTGTTTTGATATCCTCCTGCAATAGAGGCAAATCTAGAAGCAGAGCACGCACAGTTTTGTAATCCTCCTCCTATAGTTGAATAACATCCAGAAGCACTATTTTTATTTCCTCCACCTATCGTAGCAAAGTTTACACCGCTTGCTACATTACCACAACCACCTCCTATGAAACTAAATACGCCTGATCCTGAATTAAATGAACCGCCTCCTACAACTGATTTTAGTCCTGATGCGATATTGTAAATACCGGCTCCAACAAAAGCATAAATTCCGCTTGCCGTATTTTGTTGACCGCCTAGAACTCCACCAATATTGACTGCTGTATTATAATATCCTCCGCCTACAACAGCATAACTTGATGCTGTATTACCTTGACCTCCTACTACTGTTGAACGAACTCCTGTTGCTGAATTATAAACTCCACCGCCAACGAAACTAAACCCTCCTGATCCTGTATTAAATGCGCCACCTACTACTACCGAACAAGCAGCTGTTACGCAGTTTGTGTTTCCGCCTCCTACAAAAGATGAATTACCTGAAACAATATTAAATTGTCCACCAACTAAAGCTGAACGATAGCCTGAAGCAGAATTACAGTTACCACCACCTATAAAAGTTCTTTGACCTGAAGCAGCATTATTAAAACCGCCTGCGATAGTAGCATCATAATTTGATGAAGTGTTACCGCTTCCTCCACCAATAAACCCTCCTGCACAAGTGACAAGTTGAAGTTGACCTCCAACTATTGTAGCATTATTCATATTACCTACTCCACAAATACGGTTGCATAAGCCACCTCCTATAAAACCAATCGCTCCTGATCCTGTATTTTGCTGACCGCCTACCACTGTAGCGCAGACTCCGCTAGCTAAGTTATTAATACCTCCAATTACTACTGATCTATCACACAATGCTATATTTGAAATACCACCACCTACAAAAGAGTGATCGCCTAATGCTTGGTTTCCTGATCCACCTACTGCTACTGTTCTAGATCCTTGAGCTACTACGTTAACTCCTCCTCCTACAAAGCTTGTTACACCGATTGCACAATTGGTAGCACCTCCTCCAATAGTAGAACAAACTCCTGATGCTATGTTGCTAGTACCGCCTCCTATAAATGAAGCGGTTCCTGCAAGACATATAGTATTGTTTTTACCGCCTGCTATTATTGAGTACTGACCACTAGCTGTATTTCCGCATCCTCCAGCTACAGTTGACATGTATCCTATAGCTGCGCTATAAAAACCGCCTCCTACTGATGCGTATTGGCATGCAAGATTGCTTTCACCTCCAGCTATTGTGGCAGCTGCTCCTACAGCACTGCTTGATCTACCGCCTCCTATAAACGAACAAGCGCCTGATGCTATATTGCTACAACCACCTACTACTGTTGAACAAGCTCCTGTAGAAGTATTAGAAACACCTCCTACGAATTGTCCTTGCAAATTCATAGAACCAGTAACGTTTACAGAGCCGGTCATGGTCTGTGTATTGCTTAATGCATTTCCAAAGATATTAGATCCTGAAGAGTATACTATAGAAGAGCTTACGGTAGAGACCAATAAAGTTTGAGCTGTAATTGTTGATGTTACCGTTAAAGAACCAGTAATGCTTTGATCTGCTCTAAAGCTGTTCGAACCCGTACTAGCATAAGAGGAAGAAATTCTTAGTAAGCTAGCGGATACTTGTAATAAGCTTGCGCTAATGTCCTGTTGACTCGAAGATACGTTGGTAATTCTTATAGATGCGCTTCCAGAAAATACGTTATAAGAACCACTTAAGGCTATATAACTTGCGCTAACTTGTAATAAGCTCGCACTAATGTCCTGTTGAGAAGCGGATACAGTTGTAATTCTAGTAGAAGCTGATCCAGAGAAAATATTATAAGAACCACTTAAGGCTATGTAACTTGCACTCAATTGTTGGTTAGAACTGGAAACCGATGTGAGTATTGTTGAGTTGCTTCCAGAAAATGTGTTGTAAGAACCACTTAGAGCAATGTAGCTAGCACTTACTTGTAATAAGCTTGCACTAATCTGTTGTTGACTCGAAGAAACCGAAGTCAATACGGAAGAGAAACTAGCAGAAGTCGGGTTGTAAGAGGCCGTGGTTACGAATGCCAATGACCCAGTTCCGTCCAAGGCCATTGCGTTGGAAGCGGTTGAGATCAAAGATCCACTGGTAATTGTTATGTTACCTATAATTGTTGCGCTACCTGTTAAGGTCAGCGATCCGGATATGACTGGGGAATATATATTCATAGCTAAGTATAAATATTGGATATCCTAGTAAGTAACTCCCTCTTGTTCTTCTGACGCTTTATATAGTCTGCCTGTGGTGTCTGCGGCCTGTAACTCTGCAGCTTTTGTCTCGCACTCCTCTAAATTGTCGTACTCGTAGATTGGATCTTCTGGGTTTAATCGTGCTACCCAGATTTGGTCTACTCCTGGGATGAATTCCATTAATACTATGTATTTCATATTAGTTGTTTTTTATGTATATATTATGTTTTCGTATGTGTAGTAGTTAGTTGCTGCTCTTGCTGCGGTCCATCCACTTATGTACCATCTCCAATATCTAGCGTAGATTGCTCCGTATTGATTAAAATCCATTACTTTTTGTGCGTTTCCATAAACATACGGATAAGTTAAAATTGTTACCCAGTTAGAAGCGTCATTAGAATATTGAACGGTTAGAGTATCTATATTAGTGACTGAATAACCTCTCTCTACTATTCTTCTAGCCGCTTTTGGAGAACCTAAATCAAAACTAATTCCTCTTCCATAGTTATCATTATACGTATCACTATAAGTGCCTGCCACACTATCATCTACATAGTTTCTTATATTTGCTGGAAAGGAATTTTTAAACCACCATGCGGATATTGCGTCATTGTATGTTATTGTTCCTGTTGCTATTTCTGTATAAGTTTGATTTGGCGCTGCTGATATACCTCCATAATATAGTAAAGCTATTTCTGTAGCCGATAAGGTTCTATTATATAGTTTAACTTCATCTATAGTGCCTTGTAAATAATATTCGGCTCCTGCACCTGCGCCTGCGTAAGTTCCAATTCTGAAAGAATTACCTAGACTTAATGCAGTTGCGTTGGATGTTCCAGATTTTACTTCAACTCCGTTTAAATATATTTTCCAAGTAGATCCATTACGAGTAGCTGAAACATGGTGCCATGTACCTGTTGGCATGCCTACATTTGTGGATGTGACTTCCGCGCCTGAATTTCCGACTGTGAATGATACAACGCCTGATGCCACATAGTCAAATAAGAAATACATTGTGGTGCCTCCAGCGCTTCCATCTCCTCTTGTATCTATTAGATATTGTCTAGTTTTACCAGAAAACGAACTAATGTTTATCCACATAGAAATCGTAGTAGCAGTTCCTAGAGAAATAGCATTACTAGGCGAAGAAACTGAAATATAATCGTTAGTTCCGTCTAAAGTAACTCCATAGCCAAATATTCCATTAGCCCATGTTGGACCATTAGTTAATGTTGCAACTAATCCCGTTTGACTCCTATCAATTGCTGTAGTTCCGGTATTTTCAGAAAACGGAAGATGTAAAATTAAACCATCGTCAATACTATTGTATGCTTTTTCGCTGGATATAGAACCTGATACTTGAAATTTAGAAGCGTTAGGCGTTACATTTATACCAACATTACCATTGGCCGCAAGTTGCATAATATTAGAAGTTGTCGTACTGGCTAGTATTAAACTATTTAAAGTAGATAGTTTTAAATTATTACTACTATTTGTTACATCAAAAATTCTAAGTCCAGAAGAATCTCCGCTTAGAAAATATACTGGAGAATTTATAGTAACAGCGGTGCTACCTGAAGCATTTGTTTTAAAATATGCTACATTATTATATCCTCCGTCAACATTTAATACCGGCGCGTATGTAGTTCCACCGCTTGACCATGTAGTAGAAGTTGTGCCGATTCCTACACTACCGGTTGCATAAGCATTAGTTTCTTTTATTGTTATAACGGGTATCCCACCAGTAAATCCTGTTCTATTAAATCCTAATTGTATTTGTCCGTTTGCATCATCATTATTTGAATCTGCGTTAATATATATGTTTGCTGCAGAACTTAATACCCCGCTTACATTGTTGGAACCTATACTAATCATTTGTTCTCCATCACTTCCTCCTTGCACATCTAATCTTGCGCTTGGATTCGTAGTTCCAATTCCCACATTTCCAAAAATAGTTTGACTACCAGTAATATTAATGCTTCCAGTAAAAGTTTGTTTATCTCCTAATGCACTTCCAAAAATATTACTACCGCTGCTGTAAACAATACTAGAAGTAACTGTTTGTACTACTAGCGTTTGTGCTGTGATTGTAGAACTAACTACAAGAGAACCAGTGATACTCTGATTGGCTCTAAACGAATTAGAACCCGTAGTAGCGTAATTGGCAATAACGTTCAATAGGCTTGCACTAATCTGCTGTTGACTAGAAGAGATCTGTTGTATTGAAGAGCTATTAGCAGTTATTCTTGTTGAAGCCGATCCAGAGAACGTATTGTAACTGCCACTCAAAGAGATATAGCTAGCGCTGACTTGTAATAGGCTCGAGCTGATCTGCTGTTGAGAACTAGAGACCGCCAAGAAAGAACCAGTAGTAGCAAAACCTGTAGAACCGGTGCCCTGTAGCAGGTTTGAGTTCAACGCCAAACTAGCAGAAGTAGCGGTGCCGGACAACGAGCCTGTTACCGTTAGAGTGCCTTGGACATTTGCGTTGCCGGTTACTGTTAGAGACCCGGTTATGTATGGTGAGTTGAGTATCATCTTTTATTTTGTTATTACTATATTTTAATGTTTAGGTCGCTGTTAAAGTTGGAATTGAATTATATCCTGCAGCCATGATAGTAATATTAATGTCTGCTGTATTTCCAAAAGTATTTTGAATGGTAAATACAGAAGAATTGCTATTTGAAGTAATAGTGCTTATATTTAAATAAGTTTGATTTACTCTTACTATTTCTGTATAAGGTAAATTAGCACCTAAATAGCCTCCTCCAAACCATAAAGCTCTAGCTGAAGTACCGGTACCGTTTAAATATACTCCTACCATTATCTGTATAAATCCGTTTACGGTTCCAGTAAGTGTAAATGTTCTGGTCGCATTATATATGCCGTCTTGATAATTTTTTATAAAGCCGTAGCCTGTTCCAAAACCTACCGTACCACAACTACATACATTATTCATAAATGTAGTGCACGCTGAATTAGAAGTCAATCCGTTTCCTATAACAAAAGAACAAGCGTGAGCTACAGTATTTCCGTATCCACCAAATATTCCAGAGTTTGTTCCGCTTGCGTTGTTTGCCGCTCCTCCTGCTATTACTGCTTGATATCCACTGTTACTATTATAGTTTCCTCCACTAATAGTTGTGTAGTTTCCAGTAGCGTTGTTTGCTTGACCTCCCGCAACTACAGCGTAAGCTCCTGAAGCGGTATTACTACAACCTCCACTCGCTACTGCCATTGTTCCTGTGGCTTTTACTAGAGTACCTCCGCCAACAAAACTTTGTATGCCGAATGCGCAGTTAGCTTTACCTCCAGCTACGGCAGAACATCCACCTGAAGCAATATTTCTACATCCGCCTCCTATGAAAGAGGATCCTCCTGAAGCAAGATTGATATAGCCTCCACTTACCGTAGAGTAAGATCCTGAAGCTGTATTAGAGTATCCTCCACTTGCAGTTGTGCCTGTTGCACAAGCCGTATTTTTCCAACCAGCAGCAACAGACATTTGTCCTGCGGCTGTATTATTATTTCCTCCTGCTATTGAAGCGTAAGAGTTTGTCGCTTTATTGCATTGACCGCCTCCAACGAAACTGAATGCTCCTGATCCTGTATTGAATTGTCCTCCTACTACTGCTGAACATCCACCAGAAGTAAGATTACTACATCCGCCTCCTATAAAGGTATGTTGCGCAGATCCGGTATTGAATTGACCTCCTGCTATTGTAGATAATGCCGATGCTCCAGCAATTAAGTTGTTTGCACCACCTCCAATTGTTGCGGCAGTAGATGCGCACATTACGTTGTTTGCTCCTCCTGCTAGTACTCCGTAAGTAGCAGACGTTTTATTGCTATAACCTCCGCTAAGTGTTGAATAGTTTCCTATTGCGCAGTTAGTAACACCGTTTCCTATAAAAGAATAATCTCCACACGCTATGTTTGTTGCTCCAGATACTACCGCTGCTCTAGTTCCTATTGCAGAACTACTCTGTCCTCCACCTACAAATCCTTGATATCCGCTTACTGAATTTCCTCTACCACCGCCGATGAAAGATCCAGTCGCAGCAGTACAAATGCACTGATTGCATCCTCCACCAATTGCTGACAAAAGACCTGCGTTAGTTCCTCCAACTCCACTTCCAATAAATGCATATGCAGCGCTTGTTGTATTAGCAACACCGCCGGCTATTGCTGAATAGTTTCCCGATGCTACATTACCGTATCCTCCTGCTATTGCTGAACAGTTACCTGATGCTGTATTGTTATGACCTGCTCCTATGAATGAAATTTGGCCTGATGCAACATTATTGTATCCACCGCTAATTGTTGAACATGAACTTGTAGCTTTATTTTGTTTACCGCCTCCCACAAAACTATGAGCTCCGGATCCGGTGTTGAATTGACCAGCGGCTACTGCTGAATAAACTTGTGATGCTAAATTATTATCACCTCCACCTATAAAAGATCCTGTTCCTGTGGTACAAATACAGTTTGCATTACCGCCTCCAATAAAAGATTGGGCTCCTGATGCTACGTTTGAAAGACCTCCTATGACTGTTGAATAAGTAGCTGAAGCAATATTTTTACAACCGCCTCCTATGAAGCTAAATGCTCCTGATCCAGAATTGAATTGACCTCCTACTATAGCAGAACAATCTCCTAAAGCAATATTTGAAGCTCCGCCAGTTACGACAGAAGCAGATCCACTTGCTGTATTAGTGAAACCGCCACCTACGAATGAGCAAGCTCCACAAGCCCTATTGAATCTACCACCAACTACACTAGAAGCAGATCCGGTTGCTATATTAGGTTGTGTAAGACTTCCTCCTCCACCAATAAATGAATTATCTCCAATAGCGCAATTCTTTATTCCACCGCCAACAAAGGAAGCAATTCCACAAGAAACATTACAACATCCGCCTACTACCACACCAAAATTACAAGCTATCGTACAATTGAGAATACCGCCTCCAATAAATGAATAACCACCGCAAGCTCTATTTGAAGCGCCACCTCCAATAGATGAAACAGCTCCAATAGCGAGGTTACTAGCGCCACCTCCAATAAATGAATTAGATCCACTAGATGCGTTAGTAGAACCGCCGCCTACAAAACTAAATGCTCCTGATCCAGTATTTTGACATCCTCCTAATACTGTTGCGCATGCGCCTGTTGCTGTATTACAAACTCCTCCTACAAATGCTCCTTGCAAATTCATAGAACCTGTAACATTCACAGAACCAGTAAATGTTTGAGTATTTTCTATTGTGTTTCCAAAGATATTGCTACCGCTTGAATAAACAATGGAAGACGATATGGTGCTAACCAATAAGGTCTGCGCTGTTATAGTAGAACTAACTCTTAAAGATCCTGTAATGCTTTGGTCCGCTCTGAAACTGTTCGATCCTGTAGTAGCGTAATTTGCCACAACGTTCAATAAGCTAGCGCTGATTTGTTGTTGGCTAGAGGAAACTGAAGTAAGTATTGTGGAGTTGCTACCAGAAAAAGTATTGTAAGACGCGCTCAAAGCAATGTAGCTAGCCGAGATTTGTTGTTGGCTCGAACTAACGGCGTTGAAAGAAGCAGTGGTTGTGAATCCTACCGAACCGGTCCCCTGTAAAAGATCCGAATTGGAAGAGTACGAAGCAGAGGCTATTGATCCTGACATTGTTATGACGCCGGTTGTAGTGATGCTACCTGTTATTACTAAAGAGCCTGATAATTGTATTGGCATATTACGATAATCTAATTAATATAAAGTTTCCGTTTCTATAAATACCTCCCAAAGGCACTCCTCCTGCTG
>Ga0208133_1000712_pt1 | contig 12459 bp, 7 predicted proteins | sample ColrivemetaGS535_FD_187595 | JGI IMG/M metagenome (GOLD analysis project Ga0208133, IMG submission 187595) | Estuarine microbial communities from the Columbia River estuary, USA - metaG S.535 (SPAdes) (version 2) | ecosystem: Environmental > Aquatic > Marine > Intertidal zone > Estuary | place... | reverse complement strand
ACGTTATATGGCACCAAAACAGATAAATGTCTTGTAGGTGTGCCTTACGTTAAAACTTAAAAAAAGGAATAACTATGGCAGTTAATTTAATTCGTAATAGTAGAGTCTTCTTTACTACAAACGTGGACAGTCAAGGTCGTGTTCGGGCAGGTACTTACAAAGACGAAGCTCAACCGTTTTCAACCGCAAATACCTGGGAAATTCAAGTTCTCGAAGGTATGACTTTTAGTCAAAACACTACTGTTGACACAGTTACACTAAACGAAGCTGGTGCTACACCTGCTCGTGGTCAGCGCAGTTTTAACACTGCACTTGAGCCACTAGATTTTACGTTCTCAACGTATCTTCGTCCTTACTTAAATCCAGGTGCAAATGGTGCTACTAATGGTACTGATGACTATGTTACTTGTGAAGAAAAAGTACTATGGAATGCATTTGGCGGATCAATCGCTTATGGCACTGCAAATGCTGCTTGGGCAGACGGTACAGCTGGTAATGCTGGCCCAGGAACTTTTACAGTAGCAAACTCTAATAAGCATCAATTAGAAGCCTTTGGTTTGATTATTGTATTTGATGATCTTGCCTACGCCCTTGATAACTGTGCTTTAGACACAGCTACTATTGATTTCGGTATTGATGCAATTGCTGCTATTCAATGGGCCGGAAAAGGTAGTTTGATTCGTCAAATCTCATTAGTAGCTAGCGTTGCTGCCAATAACAAAGTTACCTTTACAGGTGCTGATGTTGGCGCCACAGGTGCTGAAGAAGCTAATGCTAAAAATACTGCAGCTAAGTTTATTACAAATAAGCTTACTGTTTTACAAGTTAATGATGCAATCAATGATTTTGCTGGTAGCGACTATAGTGTGCCTATTACTGGTGGTTCAATTACCATGAGTAATAATTTAACGTATTTAACTCCAGCTAACTTAGGTGTTGTTAATCTTCCTATCACGTATTTTACAGGTACACGTAGTATTACTGGTACATTGACTGCTTACTTACGTAGTGGCACTGCAAATACCGGTGGATTACTAAAAGGATTGATTGATAGCGCTGCTACCGAAATTAACCCAAGCTACGCTATTAACATCCAAATGGGTGGTACAAGTGGTACACACGTAGACGTAGGACTACCTGCAGCTATGTTGCAAATCCCAACAGTTAACACAGAACAAGTTATTAGTACTACACTTACCTTTACAGGTCAAGGTTCTACTACTGGCGGAAGCCCTGTGTTTGACATTGACCAAGCTAACGAAGTTACGGTCAAGTACTACGCAACAGCTTAAGCTGTAATTTAACAGCAGGTGCTGGGTTGATCTCCAGCACCTATTTTTAGAATCTAGAAAAATAATATCAAGGAAACTCATGGCACAAGAAATTAGCCTAAAATCGTTACTAGTCCCAAGCAAAACAATTGAAGTAGATTACCCAGGATTCTCTGGATTTAAACTACAAATCAATTACATTAGTCGTGATAATTTAATTAACTTACGTAAAAAGTCCACAAAAACTACATTCAAAGGTCGTCAAACCCAAGAAGATTTTAACGAAGACTTATTTTTAGAACTATATGTTGACGCAGCTATTCGCGGCTGGTCAGGTTTAAAGTTTAAATATGTTGATTTATTAGCACCAGTAGATGTTAGTAAGTTTGATGCAGAAGACGAACTTGGCTACTCAAAAGAGAATGCTTTAATGTTAATTAAGAATTCTACTGACTTTGACAGTTTTGTTAGCGAAAGAGTAAACGACCTGGGAAACTTTGCAACGAGCAATTAACTGAAGTAAAAGAACAGTTAATTAGCTATATGCAAAACGGGGCTGTATCTATGACCAAGGAGCAATATTTTGATATGTGCGACCAACTTGGCTCAGAACCCGTTGAAAGTGAAATACCAGTTGAATTTGATGATTTTGCTATGGAGGTTCAACTCGCACTTAGTATTTATAGAATGTTAAGAGATGAGTGGGAATACATGAATGGGACTTATTTAGGAAAAAACTTAAATGGGATCTTTGAACTTTTTGACGTCTACGAGGTAAATCCTCGAGACAAAAAGTTCTACCTTGAATTAATTCACATGATCGATTCTACAAGAATAGATCAGATTAGAAACTCTAAACCAACAGAAAAACCCGCTACGTAAAACATAGCGGGTTTTTTATTGCTAAAAATTTTTTGGTTTGACAAAAGAGTCCTATAATGTTATAATGATACCAAACAATTATTTAATTGTTACTTTAATAGCCTGGGAGAGTTTATGGCAGGACATACAATCCATATCAATGTAGAAACAACCGACAAGGGCGGTACTACAAGACAGCGTACATCAGAACAAAAAGAATATAACCACGAGCTTACAAGAGCAGCTGAACTAAGTCGTAAAGCTTCAGCTGCTAATGCTGGTTATCGTTCCAAGGGAGAAGGTACGGAATATAATCGCGGCCGTGGCACAATGGGAGCTACTGGAGCGAGTGCACGAGACTTTGCAAAAGAATCGCGCGGTCTTGGTGGATTAGTACAAGTATACGCAACAGTTGCAGCCAATCTATTTGCGGTTACAGCTGCTTTTGGTGCTTTAAAAGATGCAATGAATACTACTAACATGGTTAGTGGTATGAACCAACTTGGCTCAGTTAGCGGAGTTGCTTTGGGCAGTATGGCTCAAAAATTTGTAGAAGCTACAGACGGTGCAGTTAGTTTGCGTGAAGCAATGACTAGTGTTACTAAAGCTAGTTCAGCAGGATTAAGTAATAAACAGACTTTAGATATCGCTAAAGGAGCTAAACAAGCAGCTCAAGCTCTTGGTATAGATATGACTGATGCTGTTAGCCGTTTAACTCGCGGTATTACTAAGTTAGAGCCTGAACTGTTAGACGAGTTAGGTTTATATACTAAACTTGGTCCAGCTGCAGAAAAATATGCACTAAGTTTAAATAAAACTTCTGCAAGTTTAACTGACTATGAACGTCGTCAAGGCTTTGCCGTTGCAGTTCTTGATGAATTGCAGAAAAAATTTGGAGATATTGAATTAGCCGCCAATCCTTGGCAGAAATTAGAATCAAGTATTCGTAATTTAGCAACTGCTGGATTAGAGTTAGTCAATAAAGTATTAGTACCAATTGCAAATGTTTTAGCAAATAATAGTACGCTGTTAGGTGCAGTGTTAGCAGGCTTAGCTTTTAAATTATTAAAAATGGCTGTGCCAGCTTTAGCTAGTTGGAGAGGTGAGCTAGTAAAAACTGCTGCCGCTGCAAAACAAAACGCCGCAGATATTACAGAAAGTTTTGCTAGTAAAAATGTTGAATCAACAATGGCAAAATTTAATTTGCCAGCATTGCAAAGCAACTTAGATTCTGCTAAAGATAGATATGCTAAAGCAATAGCGGATATTTCACAAATACAAAAAGATCAGAAATTACGTGATACTAAAACTACAAAAAATATTGCTAGTGGTATATATGGTGACGATCCTAAAGACTTTACCCGTACTCAATCACAAATAAATGAATTAAACAGTAAAGGCACTACACAAGCTACGGCCTATGCAGATGCACTTAAACGTGCAAAAGATGCTAAAAAAGAAGAGTTAAACTTTACACGTCAAATTAGCAGCGCACAAAATCAAGCGGAAGATGCATTTCAAAAATCTAATATGAGCGAAGAAGCTCGTCGTAGAATTAGTCGCGATGCTGGAGCAAGATCCGAAAGTCTAAGCGCATTAGCAAATGTATCAGATAACACTACTAAGGGTGGATTTAGATTTGGAGTTGCAGAACTTGAAAAGGATCTAAATAAAGCCTCTAACTTAAGCGGCTGGGACAAATTAAAAACTAGAGCTACAGGTTGGGGAGTTGCCGCAGCCACTGAAACAGGAATTTTTATTCGTAGTCTTGGCAGATTAATGAATGTAATAGGACTACTTGCAGTAGGCATAGGAGTTCTAGACTACATTTTTAGTAAGAACAGTGCTCAAGTAGCAGAGTTCAGTTCACAAATTAGTCAAAATACCGCTACTGTAGAAAATGCTATAAAAGTATGGACTCGATACGGAGATACTTTAGCTTCAGCAGGCCAAATTGCTAGAGGCAATGCTTTAGGGCAGCTGTCTGAAGATCTCGGAGGCTTAACAGACAAACTAGAGCGCGCAGACGCAACGGCTGGTTGGTTTGATAAGTTTATGGATGGTTTCAAGGTAGCTGTAGGCAAAGGTTTAAAAGCCGATTTTGCAAGTGGTGTAGCCGCCAATTTAGCACAACAATTAAAATTAATTCCACCTGGTCCGCTAAAAGCAGCGGCAGAGGAAAAGTTAAAAGAAGTATTACAAGTAGGAAATCTAAGCGAAGCCGCGATGAAAGAAGCTTTAGCAGCTACCGCTAATGAAGACGTAATTGCTCGTGCAAAAGAAGCTGAAAAAGCGTTAAGCTCACTAAGTTCAAAACAAAAACAAGTTGCGGTAACTCTTAAAACAGTTCAGGAAGCAGTAAAAAATGCTGACGATAGATTTAAAGAATTAGGTCAGTCTCTACAAGCTACTGATCCAGTGTCTAAGTTTGGCCGTGAACTAATGACGGTAGGAATGGAAGTTAGTAAAACTTTTACAGATGCCAGAACTTCAGTTGGAGCACTAGAAGAACTATTGAAGAAAGAAGCAGTTGTAGGGTTACTAGGTCCTGGAGCATTTCAAGAGTTAACTAAGATTCAAGAAGTCTTGCCACAAATTAGTAATAATATTGACACATTCACAGCAGAAGTTTCAGCTGCTCAAAGCCAGTTAGAAGCTTATGCTAGCATGGATTTTACTAACGCTAGTCAAGAAACTATAACTGTAGTAGAAAGAGAAAGACAACGATTAAAAACACGATTAGAAAGTCTAACAATTATGTTAGATTCTAATAGGTTAAACTTTAATGCACTTAATGATCAGTTAAATAAAATTGTAGGCAGTGCAATAAGCAAAGGCTATGCACTAGTTGAGCGTATGGCAAGTGCTGCACAAGCACAAGCAGCTTTAACAATTAGCAAAAACTTGTTGTCAGGTTTAAGTGGCCCAGGTATATCAAAAGCAATGGGTAATCTTAATATTGAAGATATTAAAATTCAACAAGAACAAAACAGTATTATGACTAGTTTAAATAATACTATGCTGCGCGCAAACGCTTTAAAAGAACGTGAATTAGCAGAAGCAGGTGTAAAAGACCTGCAAGAAAAAGCTAAAAAAGGACCTTTAACACAAGATGAGTTTACAAAACTTCAGAACTTGCAAGGAACTATAGCGGGTGTAGACATTGTTACTTCAAGAATGGATAAGAATCAAGGCATATCGAAAAAAGAAATGTCAGGAATGACTGTTCAAGCACAGGCACAAGCTGTAGCTTATGCCACAAGTACTCAAGGTGCACGCGCAACAAATGCAGCGTTAGAAGCCAAAAGACGTATTGAGCAAAATAACATTGAACTTGGTACATTAAAAGAACAGCGAGAAGAACAACTTAAATTAGAGCAAGCTAGTGGTCGCATGATTGATCTGAAAAAGCAACAACAAGATCTAACTTTAGGTATTTATCAGTACTTAAATGATTCACAGATGGCAGCTAAGCAACAGCTTGAAGCAGATAAGCAAGGCAAAGATCAACTATTAGCAAAAAGAGCTTTATATGACGAGGTCTTTGGTATTGTAGACAGAATATCAATTGCTCAGCGAAATGAAGATAAAGCTTCCGTAAAAGCTCTAGGTGAATTACGCGATTCAAAGTTTAAACAAATTGAGTTACTAGAAGAACAGCAAGGGAAAGAAGGCGAAATTTTAACTATTCAGCAGGCTCAAGCAAGAATTGCTAATGAGTATAAACGAATCAATGCCCTTATACAAGACAGAATTAATTTAGAACAGCTGCAAAGAGATACTGAAATTGATAGTATTAATAATCAAATGGAATTATTAGGGCTGCGAGCTCAAGTCCAAATGATGCATCCAGACGAAGTGGCCACACAAGAAAAATCTTTAAAATTAAATATGCTTTTAGCACAGTCTGATAACGATAAAGCAAAAGCTAATAATGCGCTTGGAGACAAGTATAGAGAGATTGCTAGAGAACAGGCAACAGCTTTGCTAGATCTTTCTACTTATGATGCAAAATCATTTGCAGATAGATACGCTGCTGCTAGTACTTTTTGGGACTGGGAACTTAAACGTATTGATCAAAATAATACCGCAAAACAAAAATCTATTGACTTACAGTATGGCTTAACTGATCGTATGAAAAATTATGATCAAATTTTCCAGAAAACATTTGCTGATATGGCTAGTGCTATAGTAGATATGGTAACTACAGGTAAGGGTAGCTTTAAAGACTTAATTAATAGTATGATTAGTGATTTAATTCGCTATGAGTTACAGCAACAAATGATGGCCTCATATAGGAGCATGAATGGCATAAGAGGCATATTTGATATGTTTACTAGGGGTGGTGGTGGTGCTGGCACTTTAGATGTAACACAGGCAGCAGCTAGAGGATACACAGGAATGGCCAAGGGCGGAGTATACGACGCTGGATTACGAACCTTTGCCAAAGGCGGAACATTTACTAATTCTGTTGTAGATTCTCCTACTATGTTTAAATTTGCAAAAGGTACAGGCTTAATGGGCGAAGCAGGACCAGAAGCTATTATGCCCCTAAAGCGCGACAATAACGGTAATCTTGGAGTTCGTTCAGATAGTGGCGGTACTAAGGTTGATGTGGTTGTTAACAACTACTCATCTGAGAAAGCTACTACTACAGAAACAGTTGATTCTAAAGGTAATCGTAAGATTGAAGTTATTGTTGGAGACATGGTAGCGGATCAACTTTCAAGAACAGGCTCTGCATCTCAACAAGCTTTAACAAGCAGCTACGGACAGCGTCCCTCAATGGTAAGGAGATAATATATGCCAATTGCATGGCCAGCAACATTGCCGCAAGTGCCACAAAAGGGTTTTCAGGAGACTGTGGGTGTTAATATCATCCGCAGTCAAACTGATGCAGGCCCAGCTAAACAGCGCAGGCGAGCAAGCCGCCCTAACGAAATGACACTATCATTTATTATGACAACTGCACAGTGTGATAGATTAGAAACTTTTATTAAAGACGATATAAAGGGTGTAAGTCGTTTTACATTCCCACATCCAAGAAAATTGGGTACTACAATAGATGCCAGGATTATTCCTGGCGGTAGTGGTGAATTTTTTACGCTTCAATACATTGCACCAGGTTTTTGGTCTACTAGTTTAAAAATGGAAATAATGCCATGAGTCGCTTAACCCGATTGTCTCCACAAGCCATACGAGCAATGTATGGCTCGGAAACAGATCAAGCAATAATTATGCTTTTAACTGTTTTTGATCCAGTAAATAACATAGCAGTCGTTGGACGTATCGCCGATAGTTTTACTGGTAGATTACCAGCTTTAACTACTGAGCTTGAAATAGTGTATGGTGTAACGAGTCGAGGCAATGATTACTATTTTTTACCAATGGAAATAGCGTTACCAGGTGAACAAGAAGCAGGCGTTGGTCAATGCAGCATAACTTTAAACTTTGCTTCGCCTGATCTTATTGCCCAAATTCGCAATACTCTCACAAAACCAACAAAAATACTAATAGAGCTAGTACTATCTGGCTCACCCGACACTGTTGAAGCTAGTTTCGCAGATTTTTATATTACCAGTGTAAGTTATGACGCAGACAAAATTAGCTTAAGCTTAGATATGATTAATCTAAGCAGGGAGCCATTTCCTTGTTATAACTTTACACCTGGTTACTTTCCAGGACTATTTTAATGAACTATGATAAATATATTGGTCTGCGTTACAAAGATAACGGCAGAGATATTGATGGAATAGATTGCTGGGGACTTGTTCGTCTTTACTACAAAGAAGAATTAAATATTGATCTACCAAGCTATGTTGACGAATATACTGGCCCTTATGACACTAACGTCACAAGGGCTATTAGTCTTTATAAGGACTCGTGGAACAAAACTACTACTCCTGCACCAGGTGACGTAGTATTATTTAATATTTATGGAGAGCCCGCACACGTTGGCATCTACGTAGGTAACAACAAATTTTTGCACTGCCGCGAAGGTCGCGACAGTGTTGTTGAATCACTGGCTAATATTAAGTGGAACAAACGTTTAGAAGGCATTTACAAATACAGCGAAAATACACAAATCGAAGTTGTAGGCAGGCCTCACCCACTAAAAACAAACGTATATCGCGAGTGGACAGTTGCAGGTACAACTGTCGAAGACTTTGCACTATTTGTACAAAGCAAATATCATCTTAGCTCAGAGTATACAGATAGATTAGTAATTGTAGTTGATGGCGTTCCAATTGCCAAAGAAAACTGGGCAACTACAGTTGTAAAAGCAGGACAAGCTATTGCGTATAGAGCAGTACCGCAAGGTCGCGATACGTTTAAACTGTTGCTTATTATTGCAATTGTTATCATAGCACCAGAATTAGCAGGCGAGGGTATTAAAGAACTTGGAATATCAGGATTACAGCTAACAGGTTGGAAAGCCACTGCTGCTACCCTGGCTATCTCCGCAACAGGTGTTGCACTGGTAAATGCAATTATGCCTGTACGTCAGCCTACAACTAATGATCCTGGCTCTCCTAATGCTTTAAACCTATTTTCAGGTACAAGCAATCAAGCAAATAAATTTGGGCCGATACCCGTTGTTTTAGGCAAAGTTAGAATGACAGCAATGTTAGCTGCATCGCCTTATATTGAAACTATGTCAGATACAACCCTTTTAAACCTACTGGTTACTTGGGGTTTTGGTCCGCTTTCAATCAATGATATCTCTGTTGGCGCAAACCGCCTTGAAAATTTATATGAAGGTTTGGCTATGTCCTTACCTAAGCCGGAAACGCTATACGGGCGTCCAGAAGAGGATCAAACAGCGTTTAATGCTCTTTACGGTTCTGATGTAGAGCAAGCTCCTGCAAAATCTGTTGAACTTGTTAATAATGCCACAGACGGAAATCCTTGGCAGTATATTTATTTTAATCAACAGTCAACACGTGTTGACGTAGCATTTACCTTTCCAGTAGGTATGCGAACTATTAATAAAAAAGACGGAAAAGTTACGCCAGCTACTGCTGGAGTCCAAATTCAGCTTGGTAAATATAATGGTACTACTTGGGATTTCGAAGATACTGCCGCATATTCTTTGGGTGCTTATAATTCTAATCAACTTAATTCAAACGCTTACACAACAACGCTTACTAGACCAGGTACAGTAAATCGATTTAATACTGTTAGTAACGAGTGGGAAAATGTTAGTTTATACCAATACATAGTTTTTGCAATGCTTCCAGGCGGAGGCGTACAACGTTATAACGGTGCTGCAACAGATGTTTTAAACGGCCCTCCCAGTGCTACAATGATAGCAGAATATAAATCAGGAAGTTATGCAAGTCTTATAGGGGACGGAGGTACATATAACTATTTACCACAGATACCTCCTAATGCATTAAAGCTTTACACTGTGGTTATGACTAACACAGGCATAATCACGCCTGTTACATCACATTTAAGTAGTTATGTCGGTTATAATGGATTAGAGTTAACACCTACGCCCATAACAGAAACTGTTCAAGTTGGTAGTGGTGATGGGGTTACAGATCAAACAACCTTAATTGCTACTAAAATTGCTATTCAAGCAGGTAAAGTCTGGAACGATACTAGTCTTCCTGGACAAGTAACGGCTTCAGCAGCTACTCCAGTAGAAATATTTAATTCTACACAATACACGGGTGTAAATAGCACTTTTGCTAAATATGGCGGTTGGAGCAGTTTTTTACAACTTTACGGCATACGTCCTACAAACCATGCTGGTAACTCCTCAGATATTTTAAATATAACTAAAACAGTTAACTTCCCTCAGACGGGATACTATGACATTGAAGCTGCTGCAGACGATACTGGCGGCGTTTACATTGACGATAAACTAATAGTAACTATGCCTATGAATAGTTGGGGTGAAACTGTTACAAGTAATGTATACATTCAAGCTGGCAACCACACTGTTAAATTAGTTGGTGGTAACGAAGGCGGTCGTGACATGGCTACTGCAGTTAGAATAACTTTTACCAAGTCTGGTCTAAATACTGTAGCTACAACACATACAGAAATAGTATTTGGAACGTCCGGAGTATCTAAATCTCGAAAAGACGCTTTTGGATACACACAGTATTTTACTCAACTACCTAAAGCACGATATGCTGTTAGATGCCGACGCACAGACGACGATGCAGCCGAAGAAGGTGATTTTCAAAGGTATTCCAAAGTAATATTTTTTACAGCGGCTTGCTTTGACAATACAAGACCTGCTGTTAATCCACCAGGAACTTATCTTGCTAAAACCGCTATTCGTGTGCAGAGTACAAATAAAATTAACGGCTCAGTAGATGGAGTAAATGCTTTAGTTCAAAGTATTTGTTTAGACTGGGATAAGGCTACACAAAAATGGCTAAGCAGACCTACCAATAATCCTGCAAGTTTATTTCTTTATGTTTTAATGCACCCAGCTAATGCGTATAAGATAAGCGCATCAGAAATGGCTACTAAAATAGATTTAGCTGCTTTGCAAACTTGGCACGAGTTCTGTGCAGGAAATAATCCTTCTAGTGCTCCGTTAACTTATAATAACATTATTACTAATAGTATGAGTGTTATGGATATGCTGCGAGATATTTGTGCAGCAGGCTTAGGAAGCCCAATATTTTTAGATGGTAAATGGTCTGTTGTAGTTGACAAGCCTAGAGCCTATACTACTCAATATTTTACTCCACACAATAGTTGGGGTTTTGAGTCTACAAAAGCATTACCAAGACTGCCACACGCTTTCCGAGTAACTATTGTAGATGAAGAACAAGCCTATCAGGCTTCTGAGCATATTATTTATAATTATGGGTATAACCAAGACGGTACTGGCGGTAAAACAGCAGCAACACTATTTGAAAGTATAACTTTACCTGGCGTAACTAATGCTAACCAAGCACGCTTCTTGGCTAGATGGCATCACGCGCAGTTAAAACTACGCCCTGAAACCTATACCATAAATACTGACTTCGAGTACTTAGTATGTAATCGAGGAGATGTAGTTAAAGTAAGCCATGATGTTCCGCTATGGGGCGTTGCTTCAGGCAGGATAAAAGCTATTGTTAATAGCACTACATTAGAGCTAACAGAACCTGTTAGCTTAACTCATGGAAAAACCTACAGAATATTAGTTCGAGTAAACGATAAGACTAAACCTAACGGCACTACTAAAACAATAGATTTAGCAGCTACTAGCCCTACGTTAACTGCTGGTAACACAGTAACAGTTAGTACTATTAAATTAGGTTCGTCCGCACCTATTGTTGCAGGCGATAGTTTAGAGGCAGACAACTTATTTATGTTAGGCGAAATCGGGTATGAAACTCAAGAATTAGTAGTTTTAAATATAGAGCCAACAAGCTCAACAGGAGCAAAGTTAACTTTAGTTGATTACGCACCTAGTATTTATACTGCTGATCTATCACAATTATTAACATACGATCCCAACACTACTTTAGCTAACAACGACATTGTTAAAAACAGTATTACTCAAGCACCAATAATTGCTCAAGTAACTAGCGACAGTGTATTAAGTGAAGCTATTTCTGGTGGAACGTATCAAAACGTTGTAATTGTTAGTTTTTCGAATCCTGCAGATTTAACTATTCAGGCAGAACAAATTGAATCACAGATTATTCCAGGAAACAGTGATTTTGGAAGCGATAGTTTAACACAGCTCTACCGTGTTGACAAATCTATTAGCAGTTTAACTGTTAATGCATTAGGTACAGGCGGTGTCTATAAAATACGTGCAAGATACAGCAATAAATCTGGAACTATTGTAGGACCCTGGTCTGATATTTTCTATTTTACAAATGCTGGAAAAACGCTAACAGGCTCAATAGCACCACTATTAACTTTAGACTTAGATAAAACCGATATTGTTGTAACACCAGACACTGCTTTAAAAACAGCTGACTTTGATACGTATGAGTACAGGTTATATAAAGACACGGGTGTAGAAGACTTCTGGGAATTAGTTCCAAATCCAGCAACAAATAATATTACAGTTATAAAGATTAACGGTATAGCTAGGTTTGATCTTCGTAAACAACCAAGACCTAGACTGTCAGCAGCCGGAGTTACTTATCGAGTAGCTTGCAGAGCAGTAGATAGACAAGGTAATTACAGTACTACAAGTACTTTAGGAACAATAGTTGTTAAAACTATTATTTAAAGGATAAGCATGGCGGCATTTTTATACCCAGGCGTAAAATCATTACAGTTGGTATTAGATAGACCATATGATACTATTAGATTAACAGATGTTAGGGATGACCTAACATCTGTTAAAGTATGG
>Ga0208133_1000707_pt1 | contig 12494 bp, 11 predicted proteins | sample ColrivemetaGS535_FD_187595 | JGI IMG/M metagenome (GOLD analysis project Ga0208133, IMG submission 187595) | Estuarine microbial communities from the Columbia River estuary, USA - metaG S.535 (SPAdes) (version 2) | ecosystem: Environmental > Aquatic > Marine > Intertidal zone > Estuary | place... | reverse complement strand
GTTATAATTGACTATATTAATATCTTAGCAAACTACAGAAACCAAAATACTGAAAACACATACATGAAGATTAAGCAAATTGCAGAAGATCTTAGAGCTATGGGTATTCGTAATAACTGGTTAATTGTAACAGCAACACAGATTACAAGAAATGGTTACAATTCATCAGACATTGGTATGACTGACATTGCAGAATCCGCAGGACTTTCACATACAGCAGATATTATGTTAGGTATTATTCAAGATGATTTAATGAGAGCTAATAATGAATATTGGCTTAAAGTTTTAAAAATCAGAGATGGTGAAGGAAAAGGAACTAAATGTAAATTAAACATTAATTGGAATTATATGAGGTTAATAGAAACAGAAGAAACCACAAACTCCAATTTACACAGTATATAATTATGACAAACGATAAAATCTTTAACAACAATTTCGAATCTCCAGACACTGAATTCGGAAACATAAACTTCGAATTAGATTCGGCTACTAAGGACAATCAAGATGAAGAGGACAAAATTCATTATGAATTAATCGCAAGAGAAATTCATCAACTAATTACATCCTCAAGATTCAAAGTATTTAACAATGTAGATGAATTAGGTAGATGTACAACATTGAAAAAATCAGACATCAACGATGTTTATGGATATATCATCGATGAAATGGCTGAAAAAAATAGTCGCATAGACATTTTTAGCGAGTTGTGTATTTACTTTGACATTAATCCTACTAAATTTTATAGTTCATTATCTAACGTATACAAAGAAGATCTAATACAAGAATTAGATTTACGAACAGGTGTATTAAAGAGAAAGAACATAATGAAACTTTTCTAAAATGATAGAAGCAAGCGTTTTTAAAAAAGGTGCCAATAGAATATGGGTGCTCGGTGATTTACACTTTGGCGTAAGAGCAAATTCAGTAGAATGGTTAGAAATTCAAAAACAATTCTTTGAAGAAGTTTTTATACCAACTCTTACTGCAAATGTAAAACCGGGTGATGTATTAATCCAGGTGGGTGATACATTTGATAATAGACAATCTATTAATATCAAGGTATTAAACTACGCTGTGAATCTTTTTGAAAGATTAGGTAAAATTCTACCAGTCCATGTTATTTGTGGAAATCACGATATTTGGGCTAAGAATTCAAATGATGTTACTTCAATCGATTCACTTAAATGGATTCCTAATGTACAGATCTATAAAGAACCTAAACTTTTAGAATGGTCAAATAAGAAAATCTTAATGATGCCATGGCGAAGAGATACGGAACATGAGACTGAAACTCTAGCAAATTTCCCGCAAGCGCAAATAGTATTTTGTCATTCGGAAGTCAAAGGTATTTACTTAAACGCTAAAGTTAAAAATGAACATGGAACTGATTCTAACATATATGAAAAATATACGAGAGTCTATAGTGGCCATATTCATTATAGACAAGAACGTAATAAATTATTAATGGTAGGTACACCATATCAATTAACTAGATCCGATGCAAACAATGAAAAGGGATTTGATCTGGTCGATTTAGAAGATATGTCAGAGACTTTCTTTGTAAATGATGTATCACCTAAGTTTATAAAATATAATATCTTACAACTGTATGATATGCCATTGGGTCAATTTAAAAATCAAATTAAAAACAATTTCGTTGATTTATTTGTACCCTCTAAGATTGCAACTACAAATGCACTTAGTCAACTTATAAACAAAATTCAAAATATTAGTAGAAAATTAGAGCCTAATATTTATCAAGAAGATAATTATATCGATAAAGATTTTTATGATATAGATGAAATAGAAGAAATGTATAAGAATTACAATATATTAAATCTTTGTAATACTTATGTCGAAGGTTTAGGCAGCGATGATGAAACCAAAGCTAAACTTAAAGAAAAACTTAAAATACTGTACAATCAATGTGCATACAACAACGGTAATGAAATATGAGAATAGACTTTATAGAATTTAAAAACTTTGCTTCATATGGTAATCAATTACAACGATTAGAATTTGAAGAGGATCAATCTAAATTATTCTTAACATTAGGCAAGAATGGCGATGGTAAAACTACTATCGCTAATGCCATTATATATGCTCTGTATGGTAGAATTGAAGGCGTAAAGCTATCAGATCTTCCAAACAGGATTAATAAAGAACTACATGTTAAAATAGGTTTAAAATGTGGTGCAATAAATGTAGAAATCGAAAGAGGTTTAATGCCTAATAAATTTAGCGTTAAGTTAAATGGAGTAGATTTCGACAAAGCCGGTAAAAAATCAGTACAAGATTATCTGGAAGAGGAAATATTTGGTATACCATATCATGTATTCAAAAACATTATTATTTTATCAGTTAATGACTTTAAGTCATTTTTAACCATGTCTAATCAAGATAAAAAACAAATCATCGATAAGATGTTTGGGTTTTCAATTCTTAATGATATGCAAACTGCAATTAAGAACGAAAGAAGATCTGTTAAAATGGACATTGATTCTTATGAATCAGAATTAGCACAGATCTTGGACTCGATTGCATCTGTAAGAGGCAAACTTAATACATTATTAGAAGAATCACAACAAAAGAACAATTCTAAAATAGATGAATTAAAGGCAAGCTTACTTGAATTAAATGAAACTGTAAAAGCTCTTGATCTAGAAAAAACACAAGTAGACACAGATATTAAAACAGATTCTGAATCATATGAAACTGTAAGATCCAGTGCATCCACATTGAAACACGAGATTGAATATCTTAAAAGAAAGTTAGAACTATATGAGAGTGGAAAATGTCCAACATGTGAAACTCAATTAGATAGTCAATGGCACATAGATCAAAAAGAACACTTTTGTTCTAAAATAGAAACAGATACAAATAGTATTAAAACACTTAAGGATTCATTAGATAGTTTAAAAACTAACATTGATGCACTTAAAGAAAATAAAAGAATTCTTGAAAAGAAAGCTAATGATATTAGATATAATATGAAAACTTTCAAGACAGAACTTTTAAAATTAAAGGATACACCAGACGATCAACAATTTGAACATCTTAAAACTTTGATTGAAGATTTCGAAACAAAAGAATCAGAAAAATCTTCAAATAAAGACGATCTAAATGTAAATTATAATTTCATGGAAATTGTTGAACAGGTTTTAGGTGAAGATGGTGTTAAGAACTTAGCTGTTAAAACTATTTTACCAGGATTAAATACTAATATTGCAGCGATGAGTCAAACAATGCACTTACCGTTCCATATTAGATTTGATGAGAAGTTTAATTGTATTATTAACCACTTAGGTGAAGATATTAATCCAATGACACTGTCAACCGGTGAGAGAAAGAAAGCTGATTTTATTATTATCATTGCAATTATTAAAATACTTAAATTAAGATTTCCACAACTAAACCTGTTATTCTTAGATGAATTATTAAGTTCGGTTGACCATGATGGTGTTTACAACATCTTAAAGATCTTGAACCAAGTCATCAAAGAAAATAAGATAAATACCTTTGTGATAAATCACTCAGTATTGCCTCATGAAATCTTTGACAAGAAAATACAGATTTATCGTGAAAATGGATTCTCTAAGTTTACTATAGAAACCATCGACTAAAAATAGAATATATAATAAATGGCAACGTATAACTTAAAATACAACAAAGACGATTCAGTTATAAGACACATTATAATTGGTCTTTTAGCAGATCTAAATAGTAAGCTTAGTTTTTTTAGACAAATATCTAATGACGAGCGAGTTATTGTAGATGTTCCATTTTTTTATGCAGTTTCAGGTGATGACAATTTCATTAAGGATAACTTTTTATTTTCTAATGTAAATGGACCAAGTTGTGATCCTGATGGTGACTATGCAAATGGTAATTATGATTCAGTACCAAGAGGTATTGTTAATTTAACTTCATTTGCAGTTGATCCTTCAAAATTAGTTAATAAAAGAAATCTTGGTAATTATTCTATGATGAATGCACAAGGTTTAATGGAAGGTTATGTTGCTGAATTCGAAATGATTCCAGTAGTTATAAGTGTAGACGTTGAAATTCTTTTATCTAGTCAATTGGATACATTCAAGCTTACTGAAGCTATTGTTAAAAAAATGTACAAAGCTAATTTCTTTCATGTTGACGCAGGTCATTTAGAAGAAGGTTTATATAGAATTTCATCTGAGTACATGATGCCAGATGATTATACACAAGAGCGTCCTATTGAATATGGTTTTGATAGTAAAGACAATTATAAAATAACATTTAGTTTAGAAATTAATACATTTATACCTTCATTTGATTTCGAAGAAGACATCTATACTAAATACACCAGATCAGTTTATGCGACAGCAATTGTTGGAAATTATGAAGATCCTAATTTAGTTACATTAGATCCAAATGAATTATATAGCGGCGTCGCAGAAGGTGATATACCAGATCCAGTAATGTATTACGATAACAATTCTACAGTATGGACATGGAACAACGATACTACAACGTGGATTTTAACAGATTCTCAACCACAAACTGACACGCCATTTACTTTAGGTTTAACAGTAGATGCTTCAGAGTTTGGTCCATTATTAAATACGAACTCTCAATTCTTAAGAACTTCTGCTAGAAGAAAAAATTCAAATAGAATGTTTGCATTTAGAAGTACTTCAGATTATAAAGAAGGAACTCCGGATAAAGATAAGCCTGTTTTGGGTGACAACAGAGATATTACATCTAGTACGCTCCCATTCAATGAATAAACGAAAGATATATATAAAAAATTAAATAACACAAATGGCAAAATTAAACAAAGGAATTGTTTCTCCTGTTATAGAATCTAAACAAGGATTTGTATTTCATGCAGGTGGACAAAATTTCAGAATGACAGGAAGTCACATTGAAAAATTTGAAAATGTTTCAGAAGACTTTAATGCTCTAGTTAAAGCAAATGAAATGTTTAACATAACTAGTGAAGGTATTTCATTTTATTATGATTACAATAATAAGAAAACCATTTCTAAAATTGAAGAATCAGCCTTGGCTAATTTTGACAAATTGGTTGGTTTAAATGAAAAGATTGATTTCTTAAACGAAAACATTAAATCATATAAAGTATCTGGTAAAAAATTAGCAGTAACTGAAGTTGAAAATGAATTAAAAGTTTTAGAATCATTAAGATCTAATGTACTTACAAAATCAATAGTTGTTAAATTATCATATAACGTTTCTGAGAACAAGTTTTATGCAGGTAATATAGAACTAGCTTTCTCACCTTCAATAGCTCTAGCTGAGTCTATGTTAGCGGCAGCTTACATTAGATACGAAGATAAAGCATTGATTAACTTATTTGAATTTGCATCTAAAAACTATAATCACTATAATGTATTAGAATTCATTTCAGAATCTAAAGACGGTGATGTTAGAGTTTTAGCAATGAGAACTGAGAGTAATGTATTCGTTTACAAAATCAACGAATCCACTAAGATCGACAAATTCTCTAAATTATTAGCAGATGCTGCAATTGATTATGTTGCAGAAAGTACAGGAGCAGATATTACACCGATGGTTGAAGATATTTTAGAATCTTACAAAGAAAGAAGAGCAGCTAAATTACAGAAAACTCAATTGATGTATGAAATGATTGCATTCTTAAAAGATCAAAAAGGTAGATTATCTGAAGCTAATAGAATGTTACCAGACATTAAAGCTGCAGATCAATTATTAAATGCAGAAATCGCTAGAATTTCAGAAGAATTAACAGATTTACAAAACGAAGACTTATTAACAAAGGACGATGGATATGTAGATGCAGAAATTACAGTAGAAGCTGAAGGTTTACCATTAGGTTCTAAAGTTAAAGTTGATGCATTAGAATTTACAGGAAAAGGTAAATCAGATATATTAACAGTATTTATTAAAGACGAACCGTTAAGAGTAGAAAAGAATAAACTTCAAATTTCAGCCGAAGATTCTATTTAAACTCACATAATATTTAAGTAAAGCCCAATTGGAAACAGTTGGGCTTTTTTTAGTATAAGATTAAACATAATACGCGAAATGGCAAAAAAGAAAAATTACTTAAATAACAAAGATCTATTCGATGCGATTGTAGAATCTAAAGAATTAGACAAGTTAACACCAACAGCAGAAAAAATGCTAGTGTTATTGGCCGAACGAGCTATTAATAAACTAAGTTATGTTAACAGCGATGATAGAGATGATTGCTTACAGTTTGCATTACTAGATCTATTAAAATATTGGAGAAACTTCAATCCTAAATATCCTAACGCATTTGCATATTTTACAGAAATTGCAAAACGAGGATATGCTAAAGGCTGGAATAAAATTCATCCACTTAAATACAAAGGCACATTATCGATTGATCGCATCTCAACTGGTGGATCAGGCGAAGATGGTGGCGGTGGAATGTTCAACATCTAAATGTCAATAAAAAATCTCAAACCCACCGGTAATTCAGGTTTTGTACAAGGGTATTATACACCAAAAAATCCAGATAAGTACATAGGACCAATCCCGATAATCTTTAGATCATCATGGGAAAGGAAGTTTATGATTATGTGTGATAATAAAGAAGATGTACTTAAATGGTCCAGTGAACCTGTTGAGATTAAATACATATGGTCATTTGATAAAAGAGAACATAAGTATTATCCTGACTTTTATATGAAAGTCAAAGGTGTTGAAGGTGATGAAGAATTTCTAGTTGAAATAAAACCAGAAGCACAAGTTACAAAACCAGAACCACCTAAAAAGAATAGTCAAAAGGCTTTAAAGTCTTACAAATTCTTGGTAGAGCAGTACGTAAAAAATAGAGATAAATATACATATGCAAAGGCATGGGCAGTCAATAGAGGTTGGCGATTCATTGTCCTAACAGAAAAGTCTCTTAAATAATGGGTAAGATAAAACAAGATATTAAGAAATTAAGCAAAGAAGCTGGAGGTAAAATCAAAGCACGAAAAGCTGCTGAAGATTGGTTTACTAAGGCTTCAAAATCCGTTAAAGATAACACGGTTGCTAAACTTAGTAGGCCATTTAAAACGGGCATGATCCATGTATTTAGATATGAAAAACCTCTAAATATTAAAACACTAGAATGGTGGGATAAAAATCCAGTAGTATTAGCATTAGAACCACATGAAAGTGGAACAGACGTTGGTATTAATTTAAATCTTTTGCCAGTACAATTTAAAGAGGATCTTTTAGATATGATTTATGACAGGATGCAAGGTCAAATTAAAACCCAAAATGGAAAAGCTAAAGAAAATAATGCATTAACACAAGGGCAAATTAAATTGATTTATAAAGATATTAAAAAGTTTTTAGTTCAATTTGGATTTGATTATGCAATTAGACAATATGTACCACAATTAAAAAAGAATCAACAAGTAGTTTCATATGAAAGTTGGGCTAAAATAGCACTTTGTGATTTTCAAGATCTTAACGGTATTGGAATTAATGAGGTAAAGAGAGCGTTTCAAGAGCACTTAAAAACGCGTTCAAAAAGAAAAGATATATAAACAGAACATAATAATATAATAGTATGGCAGGATATAACGACAGAAACGGACCATTAAGTAATGGATCAAGACCTTTTAGCATTTCGAATGCTTTAAAGTCATTGTCTTCGTTTGGTATGCGCTATGATGATTTAGTCTTAAGACAATCACAAGCAATTGGACCAATGGAAGCCGAAATTGGTTATGGTCAAATGAACCCGTTTGGTCTAGATAATGATGACATATATGGAGCATTTGCTGCAATGTCAATGACAGACATTAATCTAAGATCTAACATTCCATTTTTTGATAAATCATATACAAGTAAAAGAGAAGAACTTAGAAGATTTTCGCTTAACGATGAGATCGAAGATATTTTAGATATTCTTTGTGATGAGACTATTGTATATGACGAAAAAAACTTTTTCTGTTACCCTGAAATTTTAGGTATTGATATATCTGATCAAGTAGACAAAGATCTTAATAAATATTTTAGACAAATCTATCATTATTTTGGATTTAATTCTGATCAATCAGCATGGTACTTCTTTAGAAAATTCTTAATTGATGGATATTTGGCATTTGAGATCATTTATTCACCAGACCAAAAAGAAGTTATTGGATTTAAAGAATTAGATCCTATTACACTTATCCCAGGTTACAATCATGATGATGGTAAAAAAGTTTGGGTACAATACAAAGATGATCCAATTAGAGAACGTAAATTATACGATTCTCAAATTATATACATTTCATACTCTTCGATAACTACAGCATCAAGAGTTTCTTACATCGAAAGATTAACAAGAGCATTTAACTTATTGAGAATCATGGAACATACCAGAGTTATTTGGGCTGTTACCAATGCATCTTTTAGAATGAAATTTGTTATACCTGTCGGTGGTAAATCTAAGACCAGAGCAAAACAATCACTTTCTCAGTTAATGAACTCTTATAAAGAATCAGTTGATTTTGATTGGGAATCAGGTACCTTAGCGACAGATGGTAAACCAATGTTACAATTTAGTAAAGAGTATTGGTTGCCTTCTAAAGATGGTGAATCACCAGAAATTGAAACATTAAACAGTGAAGGACCAGATCTTTCAGATACAGAAGCACTTAAATACTTCTCAGATAAATTAAAACACGTTTCAAAAATTCCTTACTCAAGATTCTTATATGAAGATGGTGGTGGAGATTTCAACTTAGCTGCCGATGGTATGATTAGAGATGAGATTAAATTTGGTAAATTTATCAAACGTTTAAGATCAATCTTTATGGAAATTTTATCCAAGCCATTATTTATTCAAATGTGTCTTAAATACCCAGAATTTACAAACGATCCACAATTTAAAACACAAGTAGCATTGAGATTTAATGAAGAGAATGTGTTCTCAGAATTAAAAGACATGGAATTGATGGAGAAACGATTAGAATTCATTGGTACTATGAGAGATAGCTTAATGACAACTAATCAAGAAACAATGGAAGAAGAATACTACTTTGATCAAGAATACCTAGTTAAGAAATATCTTAAACTAAGTGACGATGACATTAGAGGTAATGCAGCAGCTAAATCTAAGTTAAAGAAAGCAACGGCAGAAGAGCCAGAAGCTGAAGATCCATTCGCAATGTAAATTATTCACGAAAAAAGATATATAAATTATGAAAATTATTAAAACATTTGAAGACTTCTTAACAGAAGACGCTTTGAGAGCTGGAGAAGATTCAAAGGTAGTTATCGACGATATCACCTTAGATTCAGGTTCTACTATAAAAGCAGCTGAAATTTTAGGAGCTATTTCTGCTTCCATTACAGATGAAGAGTTTAAACAGTACTTCTATGATGAATACGGAGAGAATGCTTTCGGTGAAGGTGAAATCGATCAGTTAGTTAAAATATATAACGATAAAGCTGCAGAAGACTTAGAAGCTGAGAAAGAGAAAGAAAAAGAAGCAGGTAAAGAAGAAGGTGGAGACGCTGAAGATCCGCTTGCTGGGTTATAATAAGATATTTCAATAATAAAGTATGATATATATTAAAAATAGAAAAATAAAATACTATGAACAATACTAACGATTTATTAATCGTCGAAATGTCTTCTTCTGCACTGAGCGTTAAAACTTCAGACAATAAAGAATACATTCTCGAAGGAGTTTTTGGTCAAATCGATCAAAAAAATAGGAATAACAGAATCTATACGGAATCTGAATATGTTCCTCAAATTGAGGCTCTACAAGCTAAAATTAAAGCAAGTAAACTTTTAGGAGAACTAGATCATCCTGCTCAATTTGATATTTCTTTAAAAAATGTATCACACATTATTGAAGAATTGACATATGACAAAGCTAGTAAAGAAGTTAGAGGTAGAATCAAATTATTGGATACTGATGCAGGTAGACAAGCTAAGGCTTTAGTTGATGCTGGTGTTCCATTACAAATTTCTTCTAGAGCTGCAGGTGCCGTTGAATCTAATGGTACTGTAAAGATCAAACAATTATTCACATATGATTTAGTTGCTGACCCAGGTTTTGAAAACGCTGAGTTAAAGAGAGTTAACGAAGCATTTGGATATAGTAATGATGGTTTAATTTCTATTTATGAAATTAACAGATCTACTGAAACTTCATTAGAAACTATCAACACAATCGAAAACACACAAACACAAATAAAAGAAAATAAAAACATGGCAGAATTTGTAAAATCTGAAGATTTCAATAGATACTCTGAGTATTTAGCGAATGAAATCAAGACATTAAAAGAGTCTATGGAAGCCAAAAATGCTGAGGTTTCGGAAGACAACACGGTAGACAATCTAAAAGAACACAATAACCACATTGTAGAAACCGTTAATAAATTAACAGACTACGTTGAATACGTTGCTACTAAATTGGATGAATCTATTCAATATTCAGAACACGTTGCTGAAAAAGCAGATCAAGGTATCGCTTATTCAGAATCATTAGCTGAAAAATTAGATCAAGGTATCTCTTATACAGAGCACGTTGCTGAAGCAGTTTCTAAAGTTAAAGATTTCGCTAATTATTTAGCTGAAGCACATAACGAAGGAGCTACATCACACACTACTTTATTAGAGTATGTTGAATACTTAAAAGAAAATTTACAATCAGTTTCTGAATATGCAGAATACATTGCAGAATCATTAAACGAAACAGTTATTACTGAAGACGATGCACCTGCTAAAGATGCTGAAGAAGCAGAAGAAACTGACGAAATCGAAAACATCGGTGATAATTCAGAAGAAGGTGCAGTAGCTAAAGATGGCGAAAACGCTGGTAAAGACGTTGAAGAAATCGAAGGTGAAGAAGTTGAAGCTGGAGATAATTCAAAAGAAGGTGATGTATCTAAAGACGGTGAAAAAGCTGGAAAAGATGCAGAAGACTTAGAATCTAATGCTAAAACATCTGACGCTGAAGTTAAAGACAAAGTTGACGCAGCTGAACCTGGTGAAGGTGAAGAAGAAGCAGAAGGTGAAGAAGGTGCATTAGATCCTTTAGAAGCTTACAAAAATGAAATCTCTTCTAAATTAGATGCTTTAGTTGAAAGCGCAACTAAAAAAGAAAATGAATCACCATCTTTCTTTAGAGTTGTTTCTTCTACTACAAGAGAAAAATACAACGCATTAACTGAATCTGCAAAATCAGAAGTTAGAAGCACAGTTTCTAAAAGAGGATTTATGACTGAATCAGAAATCGTATCATTAATGAACAATGCTCAACTTATTGTTGAAAGCGCAGGTGCACAACCTACATTTATTGCTCTTATGCCAACTGAATACACAGAAGCATGGACTAATTTATCTGAAGCTAAACAAAATCAAATCATTGCTCAAGCAAAATATCACACATTGAATACAGAATATCAAGTTGCTAATTTCTGGCAAACTAGAGATTTAAGAGACACTAAAGTTGAAATGGAGAAAGTTGCAATGGTAACTGAATCAAAAACTGAAGAGCCTAAATCAACATTAGGATATGATGTAACTGGTATGGCAGAAGCATTCAAACAAAGATTTAACAAATAATCTAAAAGAACACGGATATATAATTAACAATCGACGATAAGGGTGACAGAAGCAGAAAACCCATTGAATGTCGAGTTTTTAACTAAACAATAAAACAAACAAAAAAAACGATCATTAAAAATGGCAAATTTATTAAATGAAGCTGAGATCAAGAATACATGGGCACCGATTATCTCGGAAGCTACAGGTATCAACGAATCTAGCAAATTAGCTTGGATGTCGACTTACTGTCACAACCACAAACTTTATGAAGACGCGAACATCATGTCTTTATCTAACAACCCTGGTCCAATGAACTTAACTGGTATGGGTGCAGTATCTTTTCCTTCTCAAATTGGACAAGGTGCAAATGTAGGAACTAACGGTTCTGGTGACAAATCACCAACGTTATTGCCTTTAGCAATGCAAGTTGCTGCTCAAACTATCGGTTTAGACTTAGTACCAGTAGTACCAATGGCTGGTCCAATGGGATTATTGTCTTACTTAGACTTTACTTACGAAGGTGGTACTATCGCATTAGGTGGAACTGCTCCAACTTACATCAAAGCGGCTTTAGCTCACGCAGGTGCAGCTACTATTCCAGCTGTTGATGGAACAAACGCACAATACGTATTCGTAGGTGCTTCAAGAATTGATGGTAAATCAATCTTTAAAGTAGTAGGTGATTTAGAAGCTGCTAACGTAGCTGCTGATTTAGCTGCTGCTGTAGTTAAAACTGTTGCTCAAGTAGACGTAGAATTAGTTGCTGCATTAGAAGACCATATTCCTGGTTTCTCTGGAGCTGCTGCTGACGGACGTCCAATGGCGAGAGAAGTTGGTGAAAGAACTGCTGATAAAGTAATGGGTCTTTCTTTATTCTCTAAATCAGTTGCTGCTGAAACTTTCCAAGTTGCTGCTGCAGTTACTAGAGAGCAAGTACAAGATT
>Ga0208133_1000704_pt1 | contig 12523 bp, 20 predicted proteins | sample ColrivemetaGS535_FD_187595 | JGI IMG/M metagenome (GOLD analysis project Ga0208133, IMG submission 187595) | Estuarine microbial communities from the Columbia River estuary, USA - metaG S.535 (SPAdes) (version 2) | ecosystem: Environmental > Aquatic > Marine > Intertidal zone > Estuary | place... | reverse complement strand
TGATTGTTGTCAAGGAGAATTAATTGAACAAGGTATTGGAAGTACTTTATCACAAGGAATTAGTAATGTTACAAACACAAATTCACCAAGAGTTATAACAAATGTAAGTTCGTAATTTATAACAAAAATAAATAATAATAATTAATATAAAAAAAATTGTATGACAACTGAAAAATTAGTAAACAAAGCATTGTTTGGAAAAACAGAATTAGCAAGTCAAAAAGTAGAATTAGGTTTAACACAAGATTTGGTTGCAGTTTTAAAAAAAATATCCGCTGAAATGATTAACGCAGATAAATCTATAAATACTTTAAGTTCATTAAAAAAACAAACTGACGAACAAAAAGTTAAAGCTGATGAATCTATGAAAAAATTAGTTTCTTTATATAATGAAGGTTTGCCAATTTACACTAAAATAGATAAAATGGGTGAGGAATTAGATGTACCTATTCCTAATTTAGCTGCTTGGGCACAAGCATTTAAAGATGTTGAACAAGAAGTATCACAAATAAAAATGTGGGTTAAATAAAACTTTAAATAAGTAAATATGAATGTAATTAATGAAATTAAAACTCTTTTGGGTATGGAAGTAAAACTTGCTCAAATGAAACTTAAAGATGGAGTTACTGTTATAGAAGCAGATGCTTTTGAAATGGATAACAATGTTTTTATTGTAAATGGTGAGGATAGAATTCCTGTACCTGTTGGAGAATACGAACTTGAAGATGGAATGATTTTAGTTGTAGCCGTTGAAGGTGTTATTGCTGAAATTAAAGAAGTTGAAACTGAAGTAGAAACTCCAGAAGCCGAAGTAGAAGTTGAGGTTGAAGCACAAGCTGAAACAGTAGCAACTCCTAAAAGAATTGTAGAATCAGTTTCTAAAGAAATGTTCTTTTCTGAAATTGAAAAACTACGTACTGAAATTGCTGAATTAAAATTAGCAAAAGAAGTAAAAGAAGAATTAAGTTCTGATGTTGTTGTTGAACCATTAACACATTCACCAGAAGTTAAATCTGAATTAAGAATAAATAAAATATCAAATAATCGCCAAATGACTACACAAGATATAGTTATGGCAAAACTTTTTAACTAAAAAAAATTAAATTATGCCGACTACAACATCAATTTCAACTACGTATGCAGGAGAATTTGCAGGAAAATATATCTCTGCTGCATTATTATCAGGTTCAACTATCGCCAATGGTGGTATTGAAGTTAAACCAAACATTGCTTTTAAAGAAGTAATTAAAAGAATCGCTACAGATGCAATTGTAAAAAATGCAACTTGTGATTTTGATGCTACATCTACTGTAACTCTTACAGAAAGAATTATTATTCCTGAAGAATTTCAAGTAAATTTACAACTTTGTAAAAAAGATTTCAGAAGCGATTGGGAAGCAATTCAAATGGGGTATTCTGCATTCGATACTTTGCCTCCATCATTTGCTGATTTCTTATTGTCTCACGTTGTAGCTAAAGTTGCTGAAAAAACAGAACAAAACATTTGGAAAGGTGTTACTGCTAACGCTGGAGAATTTGACGGATTTATTACACTTACAACTGCTGATGCTACAGTTATTGACGTAGTTGGTGCTGCAGGTGGTGTAACTGCTACTAATGTAGTTGCTGAACTTGGAAAAATTGTTGATGCTATTCCTGCTTCACTTTACGGAAAAGAAGATTTGTATTTATACGTTTCTCAATCTATTGCTCGTGATTATGTACGTGCTTTAGGTGGATTTGGAGCATCAGGTTTAGGTGCTAACGGTACAAACGCACAAGGTACACAATGGTTCAACAATGGTTCACTTTCTTTTGATGGTGTTAAAATCTTTGTTTGCAATGGTATGACAAATGATTTTGCTATTGCTGCTCAAAAATCTAACTTATACTTTGGAACAGGTTTATTATCTGACCTAAACGAAGTTCAAGTTATTGATTTAGCTGACATCGATGGTTCACAAAATGTAAGAGTAGTAATGAGATTTACTGCTGCAGTTCAATATGGTGTAGGTGCTGAAATTGTACTTTACACACCAACTGCATAATCTGAATTATAATACTAAATATGGGGTAGGTAAAATTGCCTACCCTTTTTTTTAACTTTAAAATATAAAACTATGCCTTGCGATATATCATTAGGAAGGGCTGTACAATGTAAAGACAGTCTTGGTGGATTAAGAGCAGTTTACTTCATTAATTGGGGTGATGCTACAACAGTAACATATTCTGCAACTGCAGGACAAGAGGATGTAATCACTGCTTTAGGTGGTACACCTGTTGGTTACAAATATGAATTAAAAGGAACTTCTACTTTTGAGCAAACTTTAACAAGTTCAAGAGACAATGGAACTACTTTTGTAGACCAAAAATTATCTTTGGATATTAAAAAATTAACTATTGCTGACCATAAACAACTTAAACTTTTAGCTTATGGACGGCCACAAGTGATTGTTGAAGATAACAATGGTAGTTTCTTTATGGCAGGATTAACTAAAGGAATGGATTTAGTAACTGCTACTATTTCTACAGGTGCTGCAATGGGGGATTCTTCATCTTACAAAATGGAATTTCAAGGAATGGAAAAATTAGCTGCAAATTTTGTAACTGGGCCATTAACTACAGGAATACTTGCTTCTATTGTTGAAGGTACTGTAGCATAATATTTGTTTTGTTTGTTTTTTAAAAAGGTGTACTTTAATTAGTATGCCTTTTTTGTTTTAAAACAATTCTACGTTAAATTTATTATTAAATAAAATAGATTATGATAATTTTAAAAGAACAAAATACTGCACAAACTTTTAGTTTTATTCCACGTGAATTAAAAGCTACTACTATTGTTTTAAGAAATGAAACAACAGGAAGTGAAACAAATATAGCTGCTGATTTTTTCCTATCTGATTATTATTTAACAACGACAACTGTTTTTGCATTAAAAGAAAATACGTTTTATAATTTGACTATTAAAAACAATAATGATATAGTTTACAAAGATAAAGTTTTTTGTACTAATCAAAATACAGATACATACACAGTCAATCTAAATGAATACGTAGCAAACAATACAAACAACGAATTTAAAATATATGAGTAATATATCAATAGTAAATTTAAGTGCTTATACAAGTCCTGTAATACAAGAAAATAAAAAGAATGATTTTATTGAATATGGAAGTGATAATAATTACTTTCAATATTTGATTGATAGATATCTTTATAGTGCTACAAATGGTGCTATTATAACAGGTGTTGCTAATATGATTTATGGCAAAGGATTAGATGCTTTAGATTCTAATAAAAAGCCTAATGAATATGCACAAATGAAGTCTATTATAAAAGATTCTGATTTAAAGAAAATAGCTTTAGAAAGAAAACTTTTAGGAATGGCAGCAATGCAAGTTGTAATGGAAAAGAAACAAGTAAAACAAGTTTTACATTTTCCAATGCAAACATTAAGAGCAGAAAAATGTAATGATAAAGGACAAATTGAGGCTTGGTATTATCACAACGATTGGAAAAATAAAAAACCAACTGAACAAATAAGAAAAATACCTGCATTTGGATTCGGTAATGGTAACGAAGTTGAAATATACGTTATTAAACCTTATGTAAGTGGATTTGATTATTATAGTCCTATAGATTATTCTGGTGCTTTACCTTATGCTTTACTTGAGGAAAACATAGCAGATTATCAAATTAACGATTGTCAAAACGGATTTAGTGGAACAAAAGTAATCAATTTCAATAATGGCATCCCTACAGAAGAAATGAGGGATAAATTGAAACGTGAAGTACTTGGAAAACTAACAGGTGCAAGAGGTGAAAAAGTAATTGTAGCTTTTAATGCTAATGCTGAATCAAAAACAACTGTAGAAGATTTACCTTTAAATGATGCTCCTGCACATTATGAATATTTAAGCAAAGAATGTTTTGAAAAACTAATTGTAGGACATAGAGTTACTTCTCCAATGTTATTAGGAATTAGAACAGGTGATGGTGGTTTAGGTAACAATGCAGACGAAATAAAGACTGCTACGCTATTATTTGACAATATAGTAATAAAACCATACCAATTAGAAATAATTGAAGCCTTAGACGTTATTTTAGCTATTAACAATATATCATTAAAGTTATATTTTAAAACAATACAACCTTTAGAATTTATTGATGTATCAGGAATGGATGCAGAAACAATGGAAGAAGAAACAGGTGTTAAAATGTGTTCACATAATTTATCAAATGATTCTATTGCAGATTTATTAATTGAAAAAGGAGAAACATTAGGCGAAGAATGGTTAATAATTGACGAAACAGAAGTTGATTATGATACTGAAGATGAATTAGATTTAGAAATACAAAACATAAATTCTAAAAAACAAAGTACATTATCTAAAATGTGGAACTTTGTAACTACAGGAGTTGCAAGACCAACAAATAAATCTGAACAAGACAAAGTAGTTGATGGTGTAAACTTCATTACAAGATACGTTTATAGTGGAAATTTATCAGGACAAAGAGAATTTTGCAATAAAATGATAAATGCTGACAAAGTTTATAGAAAAGAAGATATTATTTCTATGGGTGGACAAGTTGTAAATGCTGGTTTTGGAGTTAAAGGTGCTGATACATATTCTATTTGGTTATATAAAGGTGGTGCAAGATGTGAACATAAATGGTTGCGTAGAACATACGCTAATTTAGATGGTGTAAAAATAGACCCAACAAGTCCAAAAGCAGAACCATTAAGCAATGCAATAGCTGAAAAATATGGATATAGAATACGTAATGAAAAAGAAGTATCTATGAAGCCAAGCGATATGCCTACAAAAGGATATACACAAGAGTATTGGAATAAAATGGGATATACAAACTAATTAAGATATGGCACAAGGACTTTTTATAAGCACAAATGATATAGTTAAATTCACTAACTTAAATGGTAATTTAGACCCTGATATATACACACAATATATTTATCAAGCACAACAATTACACATACAAAATTATTTAGGAACTAAACTATATGACAAAATTAATGATGGTATTGTTGCAGGTAATTTAGCTGCTCCATATACAACACTTTTAAGCAAATATATTAAGCCAATGGTAATACATTGGGCAATGGTAGAGTTTTTGCCTTACGCTGCTTATAAAGTATCAAATAAAGGAGTATTCAAACATAATTCTGAAAACAGTTCTACAGTTGAAAAATCTGAAATAGATTTCTTAATTGAAAAAGAAAGAGATGTTGCACAAAGTTATACAAATCGTTTTATAGACTATATGAGTTTTAACCAAACTTTATTCCCTGAATATTATCTAAATTCAAATGCTGATGTTTATCCAGATAAAGACGCAAATTTTACAGGATGGGTACTATAAAAGAAACATACAAGCCAAAAGAAACTAACGTAAAAAAGTTAGAGGTATTTTTAAACAAACTAAATAAAGACAAATAATGGCTTTAGATTTTACACATATAAAAGGAGATACATTTGAAGCAGTAAACTTTCAAATGATTGTTAATTCTGTTGCTTTAAATTTAACAGGTTGCACGTTAAGAATGCAATTAAGAAAAGAATATGGAGGAGTAATATTTCTTGCATTAACTTCTGTTGCAAGTGCAGGAATAACAATTACTAATCCCTCAAGTGGTATATTTGCAATTAATAGACAAATTATAAATTTAGATGCTTTTAATTATATTTATGATATTGAACTTATAAAAGCTGATGGTACTGTTAAAACCTATGTAAGTGGGAACTTTGTAATAACTAATGATGTAACTCGATAATGGCAAACGATATAATAGATATTAATGTTTACGAAACAACTGAAACTGTTTCAATTACTGTAAATCCAAATTTAACTACCATTAACATTAATGAAGTAACGGGTGTTGGTGGAAGTCAAAACTTACAATCTGTTACTAACTTTGGAAATACTACTACAAATTCAATAACTGCTAATTCATTTATTAAAAGTGGAGGTACAGGTGCAAATGTATTATTAGATAATGGTACAACTACTGTATTAGCTAATTTAGGAACTAAAAACGATATTAATTCCAAGCAATTACAATTAAATTATTTAGATAGAGATAACTCTATATTTGATGCTTTTTATTTAAGAACTATTGCCGATAGTAGTACATTTGAAGCATCTAATCAATTACTATCTTCTTTAGCAGTTTTACGAAATATATCTTATATTTCACAAGGATATACACAACAAATAAACGCTGATAAATTTGTTAAATTAGGTGGTGCTGCTGATGAATATTTAATGGCAGATGGTTCAATATCTTTTGGTGGTGGTGGAGGTGGTGGTGCTACAAATTTAGCATATACTGCAAGTCCAACAAATGGAATAGTAACAAGCAATACGGGTACAGATGCAACTTTACCTTTAGCTGATGGTACAAATGCAGGTTTATTAACTGCTGCTGAAAAAACTAAAATATCAAATTCAGTTCCATATACAGGAGCAGTATCTGATGTAAATTTAGGCGAGTTTGGTATTCAATTAGGAAATTTAGAGTTTGACAATACACCTACTAATATACCTACTGCTGCTGGTTCTATGTATTACAATGATACAGATGGAACATTAGATTTAAAATTAAAAGGTGGCAATGTTACTTTACAAATAGGGCAGGAACAAGTTGTAAGAGTAGTTAATAAAACTGCTACAAGTATAACATTATTAGAAGCCAATTATCAAGCTGTAAGAATAACAGGTGCTCAAGGTCAAAGAATAAAAGTTGATTTAGCACAAGCCACAACTGATGTTTTAAGTTCTGAAACAATAGGATTAGTTACTGAAACAATAGCAAATAACGCTGAAGGATTTGTAACTACAAGTGGATTAATTAGAGGTATTAATACAACAGGTTCTTTACAAAGTGAAACGTGGTTAGATGGAGACATTTTATATTTAAGTCCAACAGTTGCAGGTAGAATTACAAAAGTAAAACCAACTGCTCCAAATCATTTAATTATAATTGGATATGTAATTTATGCACACATAACACAAGGAACTATTTTTGTCAAAGTAGATAATGGTTATGAGTTAGACGAACTACACAATGTAAAAATAACAACTGCTGCAAATAATAATGTATTAGCTTATACTTCTGCAACTGATATTTGGGAAAATAAATCAATAGCAACTGTATTAGGATATACACCTGCAAATGATAGTAGTGTAGTTCATTTAACAGGAAGCGAAACTATTGCAGGAGTTAAAACATTTAGTTCAAATATACTTATTCCTGCTACAGGTAATTCATTAATATTAAGTACAAGTTCTGGAGGTACAGTTAGTGGTCTTACAACAACTACTTACCCTTCTCCAGATGAGTTAATTTGGGTAAAAGGAGTTACAAGTTCTATTCAAACACAGTTTAGTGGAAAACAAGCTACATTAATTTCGGGAAATAATATAAAATCTATAAACGGAAATACGATATTAGGTAGTGGGGATTTGACAATAACATCTTCTCCATCCCAATCTGCATTTACTGTTTTAGCTAATAATACTGCTTCAAGTGCAGTTCCAACAGAACAAATATTTAAAAATGTAGCAGAACAAGTTTATACACCAACACCTGTTTGGTCTGGAACAACTGCACCAAGTGGGACAACAGACCATACTTATATGTGGTCGCAAGTTGGTAATATTGTAAATTTAAGAATTAATTTATCTTATTCTGTTGCAGGTGCAGCATTAACTTCAGTAGTTTTAGCTTTACCAAATGATTTACCAACACCAGAAACACCTTCAAGCGTTACAGTAGTAAATGATGTAGTTAATTATGGAAGTGGAATGCTTACTGCTACAAAAGTAGTTCCTGCTTCACCTACTGCTGAAGTTTGTGCATTACGTTTAAAAACTTTAGGAACACCAAATGTATTTGAAATCTATGTAGGTAGAGCAAGTGCAGGACATAGATATGCATATGCATTCATCCAATATTTTGTATAAAAATGAGACACATTAGACAAATCAATTCAGTAGGAACAGATAGCTATACAGTAGTAATTGCAAATGAACCTTTAGAGGACCATCCATCAATAGTTCAGCACCCTGATTTATTTGAAATATCAGAAGATGAAATACCAGAAATCCATCAATTTTTAAATTACGAATAATATGAGTTTATTAACACAAGCATCATTAGTTTTAACACCTAATGCCTATAAGGCAAATAAGCTATATTCTATCATTCCATCAAGTGGAAATGGTGATATGGCAACAACAAGAGCAACAACTGCTACAAGAGTAAATAGTAATGGATTAGTTGAATCAGTTGCAACAGGTATTCCAAGATTAGACTATACAGGAAGTGTTCCAAGTATATTATTAGAGCCACAAAGAACAAATTTAGCTACTAATAGTGAAGATTTTAGTAATGGATGGGGTTTAGTAAGAACTTCATTAGCAATTAATACTGCAACATCTCCATCAGGTTCTATGACGGCAGACAAAGTTAATCAAATTACAGGACAAACAAATTCTGGAGGTATAACTAAAATTACTTCTTTACAACAAGGTAGTAAGTATACTTGGACTGTATTCGCAAAAAAGGAAGAAAAAGGATTTATTAGATTATCCGAAAAAATGACTACATCTGGAGTTATTACAAGTAGTTGGTTTAATCTTGTTAATGGTACAACAGGAACTATAAATGCAGGACATACTGCTACAATAACAAATGCAGGAAATGGTTGGTATAAGTGTTCTATTACTTTTACTGCTAATGAAGTAGTAAACGACCCTCTTATTATAGTATTTTTATCAGATATAGATAATTCAACTACTGTAGTTGATTCTGGTGGAGTTTACCTTTGGGGTGCTCAACTTGAACAAGGTGCTTATTCAACATCATATATTCCAACAACAACAAGTACAGTTACAAGGAATGTTGATATAATGACATTAAATAATATATATACAAATAATTTTATAACCTCTGCTGGTGGTACTTGGTTTACTGAATTAACTAATAATTTTAGTTTAACAAGAGATACTGGTGGGCAATTTGGAATAGGTACTACAAGTGAAATAAGTTTAGGAAGTGGATTGACAATTAGAAGGGACTCTGGAACTGGAAGATTGTTAATTAATAAATATATATCTGCATCTGGTGTTCCTATATATACTACATTAACAGACGCAATTAAAGTAGCCATTAAATGGAATGGAACAACTGCTGATGTATTTGTAAATGGTGTAAAGGTGGTTACATCAACTTCATTTACTACTACTGCAATGCAATTTATACAAGGTAATACTTCGGATGTTCCAAAATATATAAAATCATTTATACTATTTCCAACACCTTTAACTGACGCTGAATGTGCAACTTTAACAACTTTATAAAATGAATATATATAAATTAAAATACACCGACAAAGAAACTGCACTTGCTGATTTTATAAATAAAGGAATTTATGTAGAAGAATTATTGTATGCAGAAGGAATACAAGCAGTAGTTGAGATTGGATTAATAGTCCTTATAGATGGAACTTATGATGAAAATTTCAATGAAATAACTGCTCCAATATATGCAGATGGATATCATTACGATATAATGGCTATTCAAGATATTGACTTTGGAACAAATGAAATAATAGTAAATAACCCTAAACATAATTTTGCAGGATATGAAGAAGTTTAAAAAAGAACAAGTAATAGGTATTTTAAGACATACATTAACTTTTGTAGGTGGTATTTTAGTATTGAAAGGATATACTACTGATGCTGATTTTACAATATTATCAGGATTAATATCAACTGCAATAGGTTCTATTTGGTCTATTGTTGAAAAAAATAAATAATGACAACTGAAGAAAAGGAAAGATTAGATAGAATGGAGCAACACCTTCGATTAATTAAAGAGGATTTACAATATATATCCAGTGCTTTAGTTGGTTCAAAAGTGAATGGAAATAAAGGTGTTATTTCTGATATTGATTCTATTAAACACGATATAGCTGATTTAAAAGAAAAGTTAGATTTTATGGAATTAGATATGGCTAAAAAATCTGTTTATATTGGTCAATTAAAATTTGTAGCAGGTTTATTAACTGCTGGATTAGTTGGAACAATAATTAAATTATTATCAAAATGAGAAATATTAATTTTATAGTTATTCATTGTACTGCTACACAACCAAATGTTAAAAAAGAATCTATTTTAAATTATTGGAAAAATACTTTAAAGTGGAAATCTGTTGGGTATCATAGATTAATAGATGCAAATGGAATTATTCACGAATTATCCAATTACGAACAACCTACAAATGGAGTAAAAGGATATAATGCAGAATCAATTCATTTTAGTTATATAGGTGGAATAGATGTATCAGGTTCTCCAAAAGATACACGAACATTAAAGCAAAAAGAAAGTTTATTATATTTAGTAAAAGCTGCTAAAAAACAATTTCCAAACGCTATTGTACAAGGACATAAAGATTTTAAAGGTGTAAAAAAGGCTTGTCCAAGTTTTGATGCTAAAAACGAATACAAATGAAAAATGAAAATAGAAATTTTATATTATTTTGGGTTTATGTTGTTATAGCATCAACTGTAATTACAATGTTATCATCTTGTGGTACTCGTAAGGTAATTATAGATGATGTTAAGAAAGATTCTATTTCAGAAACAGTTGTTAAAATTGCGATAGTTGAAGATATAAAAATAGAAACTAAAAACGATATTATAACTGATGAGTTTACTATTACTCCATTAGATACTTGCAAGGATATTGTAGTAAACGGCATAACGTACAAAAACGTTGTTTTAAGCTACAAAAAAACAAAAGACAACACAATACAAGTCCAAGATATAAAGGTGGCTAAAAACGAGTTAAAAGTACAAGACACAAAAGTCACTCAAAACAGAAAAGTTAAAGATATAACGAAAACTTCTAATTCACTTATTTGGTTATTAATTCCAACAATAATTATAATTATAATTTATTTAATATGGCAAAACAAACGGTTGTTTCTTTAAGAGTAGAAACTAATATTTCAAGACCAAATATACATTCTAAAACAAAATCTTCTAAATTAAAATCTTCTAAAAACTATCAAAAGAAGTACAAAGGTCAAGGAAGATAATTATCCGCAACACACTTTGTTTTTTGTTCTGTTTATTTTATTTTTTTTTTAATTATTTTTTTAAAACTTTTTTTGTTTTTAAGAACATTTCAAAATTACAAGTTTTTTTTGACATTATTGCAATAAATTAAAATTAGTTATTTACAAATATTGTTAATTGATATTGTATACATTTGACAAATGAAAAAACCAACACGTAAAAGTTTAGTAATAAAATTAGATACAGTCTTTAGTCAATACATAAGGCGTAAAGATGCTATTGATGAAATAGCTGAATGTATTACCTGTAATAAAAAAGACCATTATAAAAAATTGCAATGTGGGCATTTTATGTCACGTAGACATTATTCAACACGTTGGGACGAAAATAATGTAGGTGTACAATGTTATGGTTGCAATATTACCAATCAAGGTATGCAATATGCTTTTTCAAAGTATTTAACACAGTTTGATAATAACTTACCTGATAGTTTATTAATTAAATCAAAACAAATAGTTAAATTTGTTGATGTAGATTTGATTGAAATGATTGAATACTATAATTCTAAATTAGAATCTTTGTAGTTCTCTGTTTATATATTGTTTGTTAGAAAAGGGATGCTTTAATTAGCGTCCCTTTTTTTGTCTAAAATGTTAAAGTTTTGTTAAAATTAATATTGATAGTTTTTTATATTAAAAACAGTTATATATTTGTACTCAACAAACAAACAAATAGAAATTATGAGAACAGCTAAAGATTTAAAAATTGGAGATACTTTTAAAAAACAAGGTTTTACATTTACAGTAGCTACAATAGAAAATGATAAACAAAAAAATGGAATTGAGTGTGTAAATATTATGTGTTATACAAATAACGGTAAAATAGCAGATAGTCATTTTAATTTTAAATTAACAACTAAAGTATAATAAAACAAAGTGGAGCAGCATACTATAAACTGCATTAACAAACAAAAACAAACAAAATGAAACAAAATTTAAAAGACATCGGATTAGCATTTATTTTATGGGGATTATTTATTACTTTAGTAACAATTTTAACACTTTAACAAATGGAAGATTTATTAGATTACAACAGGTTTAGAATAGAAGCAATGCAAGAGAAACTTTGCAAATTAGAATTTTACATTAATCAATTAGAAACTTACTGTTTTGAATTAGCAGATGTAAATTGCCCAACAGATTATAAAAGAATAATCAAACAAGAAATTTATAATATTAAAACAAAATAAAATGGAACTAACATTAAATCAAAAATTGTCTTTAATTCAAAAAGAATTTAAAGCATCAAAATCAAAATTCAATTCATTTGGTAAATATAACTTTAGAAGTGCTGAAGATATATTAGAAGCGTTAAAACCTTATAATGAAAAATACCAAGTTAACTTTACAATTACAGAA
>Ga0208133_1000703_pt1 | contig 12526 bp, 8 predicted proteins | sample ColrivemetaGS535_FD_187595 | JGI IMG/M metagenome (GOLD analysis project Ga0208133, IMG submission 187595) | Estuarine microbial communities from the Columbia River estuary, USA - metaG S.535 (SPAdes) (version 2) | ecosystem: Environmental > Aquatic > Marine > Intertidal zone > Estuary | place... | reverse complement strand
AACTAATTGAGGTACATTTTGAATACCATTTTCTCTATGAGGGTTTTTACGGAAATTTTTTTCCATAGAAGAATAGATTGCTCTTACGTCTCTAACCATGCAAATTATTTTTGGTTCGTCATGTAACATTTCTAATAAACCATAATTAATTCCCCACTCTCTACTTTTATCCATTACGATTGGTTTATCTGTTAATCGTTTGAAATAACCTTGCATTCCATCTTTACAGAAATCAACAAATGCTTTTGTCATTTCATCTTGGTTTTGAGCTTGGAATGCTTGAGAATGATTATAATTGTTTTTGCAAGCAATTACAAAATCAATCAATCCTGATGTTGGTGTAGAATAAATTTCAGGGTTTTGTGCTAACAAGTTTTGTATAAGTGTACTACCGCTTCTTGGTAGGGATGAGTTAAAAAATATTTTTTTCATCAAATTAAATATTATATATGTGTATTATTACTTCTGTGTAATGTTCTATGAATTCATCGGTCATTAAATTCCATTTAATGTTCACACCATCAATAGAATATACCTCAACATTTATAAAATATTGTAAGTACGTATTTCTAAAATGTTTAAATTTTTCTTTTAAAATAGGGTCGCCTAAATGCCATTCTCCGGTAATTTTTTTAACATTATTTTTAATAAATTCAAAATTATCATCATTAAAAATGTCATATTCTCCGCCTTCACAATCAGTTTTTAAGAAATCAATTGTTTCAAGATTATATAGTTCACAAAGTTTTTTAAAGGTTATACCTTCCATTTGTTTTGCTCCACCATAAATGTAATCTCCGTCTGTATATGTGTCGGTATTCGAGATACCTTTTAATATCGGTGTTACAGGATAACCAACTGTATTTTTTACTAATGTTGGAAATTCGTGTTCGCTTGGTTCAATACAATAAACGTGTTTTGGTTTCTTAGATAAAATACTATATGTGAATGGCCCAACACTTGCACCAAAATCAACAACAATATCACCTTCAGAAACTTCAAAGAATTTTTCATATATTCTTTCAACAAAGGTTTCTTCTGTAATTAGTTGTTTATGAAATAGACCTTCTTCAGTCTGTCCCATCCAACCCCAATCAAAATTATTAAAATCCATTATAATAAATGTTGTATTTGTTGTATAACCATTTCAGAGGTTATTGATGTATGACATTCAAATTGTTTTTCAGTTCCTTTATTAACTGGACACCAATTCCAATCACTTTTATCGAAGGTAAATTCAGGTTTATTCCAACACCCATTACAAACTGAACGATTTACAATTCTAGTACAATTAAATATAAACTCATGCTCCTCATTTGTAAAGTTAGAAATCATAACAACTTGTTTACCTAAACCCCAAGCTAACCAAGATAATCCACTAGATAAACCAATAAAAAACTCACTATGGTGAATAACATTCATTGTGTTATGTATTGATGTGTTTTTAATTTTGTTTGCATTTTTAAACGGATTATCTTCTTTTGATACATTGATTACTTTATACCCTAAATTATGAAGATAGTCGATTAATTCCTGCCAACCTTCTTTTGTCCAAAATTTACATCCGGAGGTTGAGTTGGTTGCTATGGTAACATACTTATTTTTATAAGGTCTTGGGTGAATGGTAGTATGTATATTAGGTTTAATCTCGTTAAATTCCAATCCTAATATATTAGTAATTGTTTGTTGTAATGGTATTATGTTTGGTAATACAGGTTCTTTATCATTATTATAAAACCATCCAATTGTATACATAGCGTAAAGATTATGTACGGTCGTTCCCGGAACAACAAATTCAATTTCAGGGTATTTTTTTTCAAACAAGTGATTCCAAAATGTTGAAACAATTACTTTACAATCGTGTTTCTTTTTAAATTCTAATACATATGGAATCCAAGCAATTGAATCACCTAAAGATTTACTATCAAATGATATGTAAACTCTCTTGTTGGTTAAGTCCATTGTATTATCGTAGATGACTTCATTATCACGAGTAACAACCGCTCTCCATTTGGTATAATAACTTCTATTTAATTTAACCCAATGATTTGGTTTTATGGTGTTCTCATAATGACAAACACCTTCTTCATCAAAGAATTTTACATTATAATCTTTGTCTCCTGTTCCTTTTATTTCTAAAAATGGTTCTTTAACAAAATGTTGGAATATTTGTACTTCTTGGTCAATCATAGTTTGTTTCTTAATTGGTTGGTTTAATATTTTTTGATATAATTCGTAATTTTTTTCAGCAAATTCTTTTGACCTATATGTTGGGAATTCATAATAACTTTCATCTTTAATTAAATCTAATAGTTGATTTTTCATGTCAAAAATATCACCTGAGATTTGTTTAATGTATGGTGTAAACATATCCATATATTGAGGTAAGTTTCTTGCTAAAATTTTTAGACCATAAGAAATACCTTCTCTTAATACTAACGGATTACATTCCCAAGTTGAATTAAACATTAGAACATCCGCGGCACACATAAAATCACTTACATTATCTTTTTCTCCCCATACTTTAACATTGGATGGTAAATCTTTCATTATTGGTTCCCAATAATCTTGAAAGTTAGGAGCTTGATTCCCAATGAAATGGAATTGTAATTCAGGGTGAATACCTTCAACTAATCGAGCGATTTCAACACCTTCGCCTTGATTTTTACCCGAAGTCCATAATCCAACATTTATAATGTGAGTTTTATTTGGGTCTAACCCTAACTTTTCTTTATTACTTTCTCTATCTATTACAATTGTTGGAATGTACGGGAACTCAATTACTTCACCATATGACGGCATGTTCCTAAAAGTCACTTCTTTATGGAATGGTGAACAATAAGCATATGATTCAGGATGAAATATTTTTTCACTATCCGGTTGGAATATAACGTTATGACAAGTTTCAACAACTCTCCATGTTCGGTCGTTTTTATAGATAAAATTCATTAAGTCATTTGATAGTTTGTTGTGGGCATCAAACGCCTCAATCATTTCATCCAAGTGAATTACATCAAAATAGTTTTCTTCAATAATTTTCTTTAACTCATTTTTGTCTTGTCCTAAAGTCCAATAATGTGTTGGTGGTATTAGTTCTTTAATTCTATTTCTTTGTACCACATAATGGTCACTATGGTTTGAATATTCAACAACAAATAGTTCTGTCTTATCTTTATAATATTCTAATAACGATTCTATTCGTTTTAATAAGAATGATGGCATCCCTCCGGTTGATAGATGTGGTGCCAAGAATAAAACTCTAATTTTTTCTTTATGATGGTTTTTAATTTTTGATATTATTTTACCCATTTCTAAAATGTTCTTTTCTCCGTGAATAAATAACAAATCATCTTTCTTATTTGGAATCTTAATCCATAAACTTTCCTCATTAATATTGTAGTTTGAATAAATATTATCTATCAATTCTAAATTTCCGTTAGCGTAAATGTAAGGTAATCCATCAAATATTAATTTTTTCCACAATAACACATTTAGTATGGTTTCCTCATTATATGCAGCATAATATGGTATATTATTTAATACTTCAGGGTGAGAACACATTTGATACCATTCATATAAAAAATCAATACATTTTTCATTTGCAACATAATAACCTGTTTGTCTGTATTTTTCTCTAACATACTGATTAACATTAAATAATTCACATGCCGGATGTTCCAACGTGGTTGACATATCATCTCTGGTCATCGCACCACCTCGTTCACCTACGTGTAGAAAATCATAAATTCCTTCAACAAAATAAGGGTAATCTTTTTCATTATCGTATAAGTCAAAGATTCTATCAACATATGGTGTTGCAATTGAATCACAATCAACGAATGCAACCGTTTTAGTGTATTTAGATAAAACGTCTTTAGTGATTAAAGGTTTTTGTATTAAGATGTTATAAATTGTTTTATTAGTTCTATTAATGTAAAAATTGTCACCTTCTTGAATGTATCTTTCAGAATTGTCATCGACTAAATCTATATTCCAATTTATGGTTGCAACATCTTTAATATCTACAACTTTATTAGAGTTAATAAGATATAAGAAAATTGGTAAATCACTATATTCTCGGATTGATTTGATACACATCTTTGCAACATCTAAATAGTTTTCGGTTGCATATAATAGGTATGATTTTTCAACCTTATCTTTTAAGATTAAAGGTTCTTTTTTTGAATACGAACTATCAATTAGACTATGATGATGTTTTGTAGTTGACATATATTGTAACCCAATTTCATTTTCTAATAAAAATTCTCTAACCGGTGAATCAACACTATTTTTCTTATGTTGAGATATAAGTTCAATAATTCCTTTACTATAAGCAATTGGGCCAGTTACTCTTAACACAGAATATTTATCAGCACCTCCAATGTAATTTTTAATATTGTCTTTTACAATTTCAATAACTCTTTTCAAAAATGGGTGATTTGGTTTACAGATAATATGCCAATTTTGAAATTCACCAAAATAATATTTTAATTCATCTGCCCAATCTAATCCTTCCCAATGAGTTAATAGGTATTCATCGGTTGGTAATAAAACTTCTTCCAAAGGTTTAGTGGTACAACTTTTAATATCCAAATAAACACCACCAACTTTATACATTAAAAGGTATCTAAAAAAATCAGATTTTGCTGACCCATAATTTGGGTTAATACTTAAATAAAGATTAAAAGTTTCTTCATCATAATTTTCTTTAATAAATTCAACGCAATCGTTATCGTTGTAGAATTTATATTCAAAAGTTGGATTCATATCTTTTAACCTTTGAACTACCTCACTTATTTCAGTTGGTAAATCATTAGTTTTGTATGTTTGATGTATTACTCTTGGTATTTGAGGTTTAATTAATGTAATATCACTAATATGTCTTATAATTTGATAACCGGGCAATTCTGATACTAATTTATCAATCTCAACTTTATTTGAAACACCATCGTGATATTCTAAAGTTATTTTACTCGGTATTGGAAATGAGTGTTCCTTACAATAGTCCAAAAAATCTCTAAAGATAATGTGGTCGTGACCTTCAGTATCAATTTTTAAATAATCTACCGACCCAACATTATAGGTGTCAATTAATGTTTTCCAACTAATTGTTGGTACTTTTTCTATGGTAACCAAACTATTGTATAGTTCTTCACCTAATTCTTTTATTGCGAAAGGATGAGGATTATTTATTGAGTTACTTCCTCTAACCCACCAAGGTAAGTTATTAACTTCTATTTTAGAATCTTCAATATAATAAACATCAACCTCACCATCGGTTGTTGATAATGCTGCTTGGACTTTAATAATATTCTGTTTATCAGGTAATCTATTTATGTAATATTTTATAGGTTCAATACTAATACCGACAGTATTGTCATTGGACGTTTCAATTAAAGTATCAAAATCTGAAGTACCAATTTCAATAAAATCGTAATTTTTAATGTTTAACGACATATTTTTTTATTACAAAAATAATAAATTACCAATAAAGTTCCATAGTAAACTTTAATATTGTTAAGTATTTATGGTAAAATAATTCTAACTATATTTATTGTAATGCAAGTAATAGAAATAACCAGTTTAAACGGACACTCACCATTTGATATATCAATATGTGATTTAACATTAACGTATTGTTATGTGGTTGCGACCGGTGTTGTTTCTGTTCCTCCAACATTACAACTTCCAATCCCATCTCAATTAGAAGGTGCTAATCAAGTTTTAGTTGTTGTTACGGATTCGATAGGGTGTGAAGAATTTTTATTAGAAAGTTGTCCATTACCGCCAACACCGACACCAACAATAACACCTACTCCAACACCAACAATGGTTATTGTTTGTAATTGTATCTCATTTGAAAATACAACTTCAGGAACTTTAAACTTTAGTTTAACACAATGTAATGGAACTATTTTGAATGGAATGGTTCAGTCAGGAACTACCTTATATTATTGTGGTAGATTACCATCTGCGGATATTGGAGTAAATATCCAAATTAGTGAAATATGTATTAATAATACTTGTGCTCCAATACCTACAGCAACACCAACGGCTACACCTACACAAACATTAGCACCTATTGTTGGGTATTTCCAAGATAGTTGCAACCCTTCAAACACTTTTATAGTTTATAATATTCCAACATCCTATTCTCCATTGTCAGGGGTTTATTATGTTCAAAGTAGTGGGTATGTTGGTTGTGTAACATCAATATCTCCAATAACCTCAACGAATCAGTATTCATACATTTTATTAAATAGTCAACCGGATATTAATACTTGTCAAATTTTGAATCCTTGTCCTACACCAACACCGACACCAACCCCAACATCCACACCAACATCCACACCAACGGCGACTCCTACACCAACACCAACACCAACAAATGATTTAGATTGTTCCTTTAGTGTAGTACCACCAACAACGATAAATGGTATTGTAGTCACCGAATCTTCTACAGGTTCTGTCATTACATATGTACCAACATCAACTAGTTGTGGAATAACCACACCAGCAAACTCAAAATGGTTAGGTTTAGGAGGGGCATTTACTTATACAATGAACTTTAGTGTACCAATTAATAATTTAATAGTTTTTATTGTTGGTACAGGTGAGAACGGCAGCCCTGCACAAGAAAATTTTATTTTTACAACAAACACGGGTTCAGGTATACCTTCAATATCAACAACCAACAGTTGTTATACAACCATAGTTGGTAACGAAATATTCTCAGGTGGTGCACCAATTGGTGGTGGTGGGGGTAAATTTTTAATTACAAATAGTGTTAATTTTACATCAGTAACAATATCCGGTAATGGTGGGTATCTTGGCTCCATATTATCAATATGTGCCAATTCAATTCAACCATCACCAACTGCAACACCAACAAATACGCCGACTCCTACACCAACACCACAATATAGGTTTTTACCTAACAATCTTTATTTTCCAGATTATTCGGCTTATTTAGTGGATTCTATTGATAACTCAACTAGTGCATATTTCTATGGATATTTTTCAGGTTATAGTGTAAATGATGTAGTGGTTCCCGCGGGTCGTATAATAAAATTAAACCAAGACTTATCAATTGATTATTCATTTACCGGAGGTACAGGATTTATTGGTTATCCATATGTTTACAATGGTGAATCAATTTTAGAACAACCTGACGGTAAGATAATTGCTACAGGGTTTTTTACATCATACAGTGGTGTATCTAAAAATAGAATTGTTAGATTAAATGTTGATGGTAGTATTGATAATACTTTTGTTGTTGGTTCAGGGTTTGTGGGAACTCCGGTTCCATATACAACAGTTGCTGATATTGATTCATTAGGTAATATTATAGTTGGGGGGTCATTTATAACATATAATGGTGTTACTGTCCCTATGTCATATTTGTCGAAACTAAGTAGTGGTGGTACTATGGATATGACTTTTTCGGCAACAACATCATTTGCGGCACCATATATTATTCCTCAGAATGTATTAATTAACCCTGATGATTCTATGTATGTTACAGGGTACTTTACAGGGTTTAGTGGTATTTCAGCAAATAGGATTATTAAATTACAATCTAATGGGTATAAAGACGACAGTTTTAATTACGGAACAGGGTTTAATTCTATAGGAGAGAACCCAATTAATACTTTCCGCATATCCGGAGAAACATCCTTTTATGTTGTTGGTACTAATAACACCTATTCTGGATTCTCAGGGTTTACCACGTATAATGGAACATCTGTCAACAGAATTCTTAAATTAATGTCTGATGGAACGATTGACCCTAGTTTTAATAGTGGTACCGGATTTAGTGGTGGAATAGTAGCAGCTGGTGCAGGTGGTCTCTCTTCTTACTGTAGAATAATATGGACAAACAAATTATTAATTTCAGGTGAGTTTACTTCATATAATGGTACACCATCAATAAATTGGATAATATTAAATTCCGATGGAACCGTTTTTCAATCATTTACAACAACTTATATTATAATGTTCACGATTGGTAATAAATTATATGGGCAAACAGCGACAGATTATTTAACATTATTAATGACTTATCCATAATAATTAACTAATAATATTTATCTTTTATTTCAAACTATTATCTTTTGAATAAAACCAAGAGATAAATGAAAATATTTGTGCAGATAGCTTCCTATCGTGACCCCCAACTTATCCCAACATTAGATAGTATGTTGGCAAATGCAAAAAGACCAAATAATTTAAGAATCGGTATATGTCGTCAATTTCACCCTGAAGATGGGTTTGATAATTTAGATAACTTTAAAAAAGACAAAAGGTTTAGAATTAAAGATGTTTTATATTCTGATGCCAAAGGAGTTTGTTGGGCAAGAAATCAAGTACAACAATTATATGATGGTGAGGAATATACCCTTCAAATAGATTCTCATATGAGATTTGAAAAAGATTGGGACACTACTTTAATCAAAATGATTAAACAACTTCAAAAGAAAGGGTTTAAGAAACCTTTATTAACAGGGTATGTTTCTTCATTTGACCCTGATAATGACCCCGCAGGTAGAGTTAAAGAGCCGTGGAGAATGTCTTTTGATAGATTCATTCCTGAAGGTGCGGTATTCTTCTTACCTGAAACAATCCCTGATTGGGAAAAACTAAAACAACCAATTACTTCTCGTTTTTATTCTGCTCACATGGCATTCACATTAGGTCAATTTACTGTGGAGGTTCAACATGACCCTGAATTTTATTTTCATGGTGAAGAAATTTCTATTGCTGTTAGAGCATTCACACACGGATATGATTTATTCCACCCACATAAAACTGTTATATGGCATGAGTATACTCGTAAGGGTAGGGTAAAACAATGGGATGACGATAAAGAGTGGGGTAAAAAGAATGAATTGTCTCACAAAAAGAATAGACAACTTTTTGGAATAGATGGTGAGGAAGTTACTTTGGATTTTAGTAAGTATGGATTTGGAACTGAAAGAACTTTGAGGGATTATGAAATCTACTCAGGTCTTAAATTTTCAAATAGAGCGGTTCAACAATATACTTTAGATAAAAAATACGCACCAAATCCAACAATTTACGAAACGGAAGAAGAATGGTTGGAAAGTTTTGCGAGAGTGTTTAAACATTGTATTGATGTTTCATTTAAACAAGTTCCGGAAAAAGATTATGAATTTTGGGTGGTAGCATTTCATGATGAAAATGATTTAACTCTTTACAGAAAAGATGCGGATATTAATGAAATAAATAGAATGATGACAGACCCTGATGGGTATTGTAAAATTTGGAGAGATTTTCAAACAACGGCTAAACCAAAATATTGGGTTGTATGGCCATATAGCAAGTCAAAAGGTTGGGGTGACAGATTAACCGGTAATTTATAATTTATGGTTGTTGTTATTTGTCATTTTAAAGAAAATCTTGATTGGGTTAAAAATTTAAAACATAGATATATAATTTATAATAAAAATTCCGAAGAACAACATTTGTACGATATAAATTTACCTAACGTTGGTTTTGACACTATTGTTTATTTGAAATATATTATTGATAACTACGATAATTTACCCGATTTTGTTTGTTTTTCTCAGGACAACCCATTCTTTCATTGTGAAAATTTTTTAGATAAAGTTAATGAATTTGATTTTGCTAAAAAATTTCTACCGTTAGGTAAAACTTATATCAGAGATACAACAGAATTAGACCGTACAATTGAATACGCCAATAATAATCAAGTAACTTATGAATTACCCATTAAATTTATTAATTCGGCCCAATGTATTGTCTCAAAAGAGTTAATATTAAAGAGAACTAAAAACTCATATCAAAAAATAAAAGATTCAATCCCGTTGGAGATTATTTCCAACATAAATTATTTAATAGAGTATTTGTGGCCAACAATTTTAGGGTTTAACAATGAACTAATATTAAGTTTAAATAATTGTTAATTATGAAAAAAGCATTATTAGGTGTTTCAAATAATATAAATCAACATATATCAAAAATTAAGGTGTGGTCAGATAGTTTTAAAAATTTTGTCAACGGGGATGTTATTTTATTATGTACTAACTCAACCGAAGATGAATTAAAAATGTGTGAAGATATGGGTATTATACCAATACCTGTTAATATTCAGGATACTTGGAGAATAAATCATAAACGTCTTGAAAGAACTTTTGAATTTTTAGAGAATTCAGATGTTGAATTATTTTTAATAACCGACGTTTTTGATGTTGTTTTTCAATCAAACCCATTTGATAAAATGGATTTAAAATATGATATATTTGTTGGAGCTGAAGGTGTTTTAATAAGTGAAGAACCTTGGAATTCAGATTGGATTAATAAATTATTCCCTAATGATTACAATGATTGTAGAAATCAAGAAGTAATATGTTCAGGAGTTATTGGAGGAAAAAGATTACCTTTAATAAAATTATATAAAAGAATGTTTGAATTATGTGAAAATAGTACAAATCTTACAAACATTCAAGACCAAGCAGCATTAATAGTTATGGTTAAAAATAAAGAGATTGATAATTTAAAGATTTTTAATCTCACGGATGGTTGGGCCGTTCATTGTGCAATTGCAGGTCCAACTCAATTTTTTGAAAGTTTTGGGTTTAAAGGGACTATTGAAAATAGATATGGAATACCTCAATTAATTACTGATAAAATATGTACGAAGAATGGTAATCCCTACGATATTGTACATCAATTTAATAGAATCCCTGAATGGAATGAACTTTTAACTAAAAAATATGAATAATATACATTGTATTTGTACAACACCAGACATGTTTCCGGGTTATGTTAACGATTGGAATAATTTTCCAAAAGATAAAAAAGAATTGATTTGGTTGTCTGATATTACAAGAGACCCATCATTTGAGGTTGGGTTTAAATTTACGGAACAAGACATTAGAAAAGAATTTAATTTCAATATTGAGGTTAGTAAACAAAATTTTTGGAATGCCTATGGTAATAGAAATATTGTTTGGTTTTTTGCTCATTTAAGAATGTTATATTTTTATGTCAAAAATCCAAATTATGATTATTATTGGTTTTTTGATGACGATATTAAAATGGAAAATTGGGTTGAATTTTTTATTAATACCGATAAAGACGATTCTGATTTTTTATCATATTTTTGTTTTAAGAAAAATGGTGTGACCTCTCAAGATAATGTTCCAACTATTGACGATAGAACTTTTTCAAAAAATGGTTGGTTTGATAGGTTCCCGGGTGATGGAGATATATTACCCGAACAAACTAACGATATGTTTGGTTCATTTTTTCCAACAACAAGATTTTCTAATAGAGCTCTTTCAAAATTATTAGAAATACATAAAAATGGATATTATGGTTATCATGAAGGATTTGTTCCAACAGTTTTAAATAACTATGGTTTTAAGTTAAGTTCGTTAATAAATTCAGATAACACTTCAAATTATTTTAATGTAAATGAAGTGAATATCCTACATAAAAATATTAAAGTAAATTGGGAATGGATATAAATAACCCCGTTATAGTGATGGCGCTATATGACATTGGTCGAGAGAATTGGGATAATTTTAGAATGTCTTACCATACTTATGGTTGGTGGATGAGAAATACATTATCGTTAGATAGTAATATTGTGGTATATACCGAATCTAAATTCATAGATGAACTTACTAAATATAGAAAAGAATTTGACCCAAATTTAGAAAAAACAATTTTTATTGATTTACCCTTAAATGAATTACCAATTTATCAGAAATATTTTAATTCAATATCAAATTTGATGAATTCGGAATCTTTTAAAAGTAAAGTAAGTTTTCACGATGTACCTGAAATGTGTCAACCATTGTATAATATTATAATGTTTAACAAAGTTTTTTTTCTTAAAGATACTATTGATAAAAAATATTTTAATAATGATATGGTTATATGGGCAGATGCTGGTGGTTTAAGAGAAGATGTTCAAAACTATCGTGGTCATCAGTGGCCAAATATTGAAAAAATTAAATCTTTAGATAATAGTAAAATAACTTTTTTTAGTCATAATTCCGATTTTGATATTAGAGTTGAGGATAGACAATTTTATTCACTATCCCAAATTAGAAATATTCAAGGAACTTCGTTTTTATCACCAAGTAATTTAATTGATGATTTTTTAAATATGTTATTAGAAACAATTGATGAAAGTATTAGTAATAATTACATCGGGAGTGATGAAAAAATATTTGATATTACATACACTAAAAACAAAAACTTTTTTAATTTAATAAAATGTAGCTGGAGAGAATACTTTGATATACTAAAATAACGAATTACGTAGTATTTATAATAAAAAAGAGTATGGATTTTTTTATAAAGAAAAACGCAACCTTACCGGTATTAAAGTTACAAGTAGTTAAAGACGGAAGAAGTGACTATAATAAGTTTATGGATATGATTGAAGAATCTGCCATTTTCTTCTCAATGGTTGACGTAGAAACGGGTATTCCAAAAATAAGTTCAAGACCCGCAGGGTTTGTTGAAAAAA
>Ga0208133_1000701_pt1 | contig 12544 bp, 16 predicted proteins | sample ColrivemetaGS535_FD_187595 | JGI IMG/M metagenome (GOLD analysis project Ga0208133, IMG submission 187595) | Estuarine microbial communities from the Columbia River estuary, USA - metaG S.535 (SPAdes) (version 2) | ecosystem: Environmental > Aquatic > Marine > Intertidal zone > Estuary | place... | reverse complement strand
TTAGAGCTAGACACAACTGTGCTAATCCAGGACCAAGAACAAAAGCACGTTACTGGAGTTGCCGTAAGTGGTAAATGACAGTGCTAGTAGATGATAAAGACGTTTGGTGTAAGGTTCACCCCAACGATCTATGGATTTATGACAAATTAATTGTAGCAAGAAAGTCTGGTTATCTTGCTGGTCCAGCTGGTGTGTCTGTTCCCCGTGCAGACTGGTATATTGTACGTCCCATAACAAACATTCGTATGATGAGTAGAGGCGCAAGCCGTAAATGGCTAACACCTGAACTAGACTCTGTACCTGATGGATATTTCTGGAGTGAAATGTTTATAGGTGATCATATCAGCGTAGACTATCATTACGGACGACAAAGCACTACAGTACAGGGATTCAGAGACTCGGATAGATTAGATAGATTCTGCAAATGGTCTAGAATAGAAATTACTATGCCATTTCCAAAGATACTACACAATCTACACTCAATGTATAAATGGATCAACGTGGAATACATCGACGGTAAGATTATAGAAATACATACTAGATACAACGACGACTTTAGTAATCATTCTGCTAACACTATAATTCCTGTATGGAATGATAATCCTATACCACAACCCGTAGGTTCAAGTTGGTACGAGTCACCCAGTGCAGATAGACTGGGATTCTGGATCTTAGATAAATAGATTATAAGGATACTTAGGATACTTAATTATGAAAAAAATAATCTCAATACTATTACTGTCTCTATGCACAGTAGCTGGCGCACAAACAGCACCAAAAGAAAAACCTATGGTTGTCTATGACTGGAAAATTAACCGTGTTGTAGATGGAGATACTGTAGAAGTTGCCACACCTTGGGTACCAGATCCGCTGGCTAAGAAGATGAGCATTCGCGTATTCGGAGTTGACACTCCAGAAAAAGGACACAGAGCAATGTGTCCTAGTGAAGCTCAACGTGGTGAAGCTGCCACAGCGTTTACTAAGAAAGTTATTACTGAAAGCAAAACAGCTAGAGTAGCAATTCTAAGTTGGGACAAGTATGGCGGACGTATGCTAGGTGATATTATCCTAGATAATAATGTTAGCTTACGTGGATTATTGATTAAGAACGGCTTTGCTCGTGAATACTACGGTGAAGCAAAACAAAGCTGGTGCAACTAATCAAGTTAACGATGCCATTCGGCATAGATACGATTTTTAGTATCCCATAAACATTCGACTAGTCTAAAGTTAAACTTGTCTGCTAGTCGAATGTGTTCATCAATACTCCAAGGATAAAACACAATTTGTTTACATTCTTCATTGTTATGGTCCTGTAAGCCAGGATTACAACGCCAATAGATTCTTGCTTGTGGTTTAAGCAATGTTATAATTTTAGCAATCTGACCTTCGATGTTATTGACATCACCAAAGTTAATACTACCTAAACAAAATGCTACATCAAACTTTGCATCTGTTGTGAATTCGTCTATGGTACATTTAATATCAGCTTGGTCAAATGCTGGGTCAATGCCTAGTAAGTTTGGAATATGTCCTTTGAAAGGATTTGCTCCACAGCCAATATCAATAACAGTTTCACCCGGTTGTATTTTAGATATTAAAGAAATACCTGTTTTGTCAAATTTTGTAATGTCTCCATTTTTACGATGCCATACTTTACTGAAATAATTGTTTAAATATTGTTGATCTACATTCATAGCGATATTTATATGACACTACCTAAAAGAATCTTTTTTACTGGCGTACCGGGCAGTCGCTGGAGCGGAATCGCTCAAACGCTAGAGTCAATGCCTTACTTTAACACCACTGACAGAACTAGAGAACGTGAATATCTACATAACGGATTCACTGGACACAAAGGTGCTTACTTTGGCCGCATGATGGAATTCGAAGCAACGTTAGATTCTGACTATATTGATCAAGCGTGGGCATACAAAAGCGTTGGCACTAAATTAGTTAAAAGTCATGACTGGGCTTATAGTTTAGATAAAATTAAATCTATGTTTCCCAATGATTGGATTATGTTAGTGTATCGAGACAATGCCGCTAGTTTTAAATGGTGGAAAGAAGCAGGTGGATGGAATATTAAATATCCTAGTTATCTTGCTTATCAAAATGATGTTATTATGACTCGAGAAATTGAATGGCAAAATACTGCTATTAGAAACTTTGCTGAACGGCAGGGATTGCTTTGGGATAAGTTTGATAGTGACTGGATTAAACAGCATTTTGATATGGATGTCGAAGTAGAACGACTGTGGAGTGACATTTTTGTCACTGTATTAAAATGAAACGAGATCACGTATTTTATATCAAGTATGCCAGCGCATTGACGATTCTTTGTGCTATGGTATTACATGTTTTAGGTATCACTCCTTGGAACAGTATTGTTCAAATGATCGGTGCCGCTGGTTGGATATATGTAGGATTTAGGTGGAATGAGCGAGCTTTGATCTTGAACTTTCTGCCGCAATATGCTATAATTATACCAGGACTCGCATATCTTTATTTTAAATAGGAGTAGCAATGAAGATTATTAAATTTTTAGCATTAATGCTATTATCGCTTTCAGCACAGGCCTGGGAGCCGACAAAACCAGTTACCGCAGTTATTGGCTTTGCGCCAGGATCGGGTAATGAATTAAGTTTTAGAGGATTCAGTAGCTTGATTGAAAAAGCAAATCCTAAAATTAATTTTATTGTAGAAAATAAACCGGGCGGAGATGGTACAATTGGCATGAATCATTTTGTTAAATTACCAAATGATGGGCATCATATCTATATTGCCAGTCATCAAGGTATATGGGTTACCAGCGAGTACGCATATCAGGACACTAAAAAATATACATTAGACGACTTTGAATATGGATTGACATTGGCTAAAAGCCCGTTGGCTATTATTGCACACGAAAGTAGTCTAACTAGTACTCCAAAAGAATTTATGGATCGTATGAAGAATACTACTACTCCTATTAACATTGCCGCTGGTAGCGGAGCACACAAACTTGCATATGAATATATGATGTATAATATCAAAGGAAACAAATCTTTAATTAAAACAATTCCTTACAAAGGTCCTGCACAGGCCGGACAGGATGTATCAGGTGGTCACATTGAGTTTGGAATTATTCCTGTTGCAGTAGCTAATACATTAGTTAAATCTGGCAAAGTTAAAATTATTGCTCTTACCAGTGAATATAGATTAGATGGATTAAAGGATGTTCCATTAATGAAAGACTATGTTCCAGGTATGAATGTATATGCCGCTTGGGGTATTATATTCCCTAAAGGAACAAAGCAAGAAATTATTGACTGGTACGTTACTATGTTTCGTAATGCTATAAATAGCAGTGAAGGTCGGCAATTCATTAAAGATAATTTAATGTTTGCGGAAATTAAAGAACAAACTCCTGTTGGATTTAAAGCCAGCATGATGTCATTGCGTAAGCAATGGATTCCAATTATCAACGAAGTAGGTTGGAATCAATAAGAACACTCTACCTTAGGACCTTTGCGTTATAAGAGTGTAGGCGGCTGCTGCCTAAAATGTAAGTTACGCCAGACTTCATTTAAAGTGAGCATTAATTTTGGATAATATGTTTACAGAAAAAGTTACTTGGGTGCATCACTGGAGTGATCGTACATTTAGTTTTAAATGCACCCGCAATACAGCATTTAGATTTGTTGCCGGCGAATTTGCTATGATTGGTTTAATCATTGACGGTAAGAGAGTTATCAGAGCATATAGCATTGTCAGTCCTCCTTGGAGTGAGGAACTAGAATTCCTTAGTATCAAAATACAAGACGGCGAATTAACCAGCAAATTACAGCACATAGAAATTGGCAGTGAAGTTGTTATCATGCCTAAATGCACAGGCACATTAGTAAACTCAGCATTAACACAGGGAGGAGAATTGTGGATGTTGGCCACAGGCACCGGGCTTGCTCCTTTTATGAGTTTGATCCGTGATTTAGAAACATTGGAAACTTGGACGAAGATACACGTTGTCCATAGTGTTAGACATAGTTCAGATTTAGCGTATAATACAGATTTAATATCAGCTTTTAAGGATCATCCCCAAGACGGAGAATTGCACGAAATGGTTGATGCCGTATTAGAATATCATCCTATACTTACGGGGCAAGGCAATCCTAGAATCACAGAACAACTTGTGTCAGGTAAATTGCCTGTAGATGTTAGTCAAGATAAAATTATGGTCTGCGGTAATTTAGAATTTAATCATCAAGTCTCAGATTGGTGTCGATCAAAAGGCATGACGGAAGGCAGTCTCCGTGAACCAGGAACATTTGTTGTAGAAAGAGCGTTTGTAGAAAAATGAAAACATTAATATTAGTAGCTTTACCTGAAGAACTGGATAAGAATCTAGTTGATTGCCCTGTAGTTTATACAGGTGTAGGCTTATCGAATGCCGCAATGAATGCTACATTAGCAATAATGCAACATAGACCTAAGTTAGTTATTAACTACGGTAGTGCTGGCAGTTTAAAAGGTATTGCCGGACTTAATAGTGTAACCAGTGTTTGCCAACGTGATGCTGATTGTAGCCCTTTACGGGAAAGAGGCTATATGCTGGGTGAAAATGTACTTTACTATCATAGCCAAGAAGTTGGTGTTCGAGTAGGATCAGGTAATAATTTTGTTACAAATCCAGATGCTTGGACTTTAGAGCATTGTGATTTAGTAGATATGGAACTATGGAGTATTGCCAAAGTATGTGAACACGTTAAAGTACCTTGGATTAGCCGTAAATGGGTCAGCGATAATGCTGACGGAGAAGCAGGTGCTACGTGGGAAGATGCGTTACTAGCGGGGCAAACAGAATTCGTCAAATGGTTTGAATCTTTCAAATAAGGTAAATAGTAGTACAATGTTGGGAGATAAACATGACTACGAGTATACAATATATTGCAGGCCCGAGAGGTTTACAAGGCCCTGCTGGAACAAGAGGATTACAAGGACCTAGAGGTCCACAAGGTATTGCCGGGCAGCCAGGTCCAACTGGACTTAGAGGTCCACGAGGATTTCCAGGTGCTGTTATCGAAACAGATGGTGGTTCAGCGGCTACCGTTTTCTCAACAAACGATTTAGAATTAGATGGGGGCGATGCAAATGGCTAATAAAATGCAAATTAGAAGAGATTCAGCAATAAACTGGACAACAACAAATCCAACACTAAGCCAAGGTGAAATGGGTTATGAATTAAATACTGGTAAACTTAAAATTGGTAACGGTGTAGATGCTTGGGCAGATTTAGATTATTTTGATGACCAAAATGGTAGTTATAATGATTTACGCGACTTGCCTTTCTCTGATCCACCGCACGTCAGCGATATTGCCAATGCTGCCAGCGAAGCATATGTTAATAATGCTATCACAGCATTAAAAGCAGGTGCATCAAGTGCTTTAGATACATTAAATGAACTAGCAACAGCATTAGGTAATGATGCTAACTTTGCAGGAACAATCGCAACACAATTAGGTTTAAAAGCAAATAGCGCGGATTTAGCCGATGTTGCTACTAGCGGTTCATACAACGACTTACAAAATAAGCCAACATTGTTTGATGGGGTTTATGGAAGTTTAACAGGTAAGCCAACATTGTTTAGTGGCGACTACAACAACTTATCAAACAAGCCAGTATTGTTCACAGGCGACTATGATGACTTAACAAGCAAGCCAACATTGTTTAGTGGTGACTATGACGACTTAACAGATAAGCCAACATTGTTCAGCGGTGACTATGATGACTTGACACACAAGCCAACATTGTTCAGTGGCAACTATGATGACTTGACAAGCAAGCCTGTATTGTTTAGCGGCAACTACAATGACTTGACTAACAAGCCAACATTGTTTAATGGTGTTTATGGAAGTTTAACAGGGCGTCCAACATTGGCTGCAGTTTCTGCAACTGGTGAATATACTGATTTATTGAATAAGCCAGAACTTGCAACAGTGGCTACTAGTGGTGCTTATGCTGATTTAGGTGGTAGACCAACATTAGCTACTGTAGCAACAAGTGGCAGTTACGCTGATTTAACAGGTAACCCGGTTGTTGGTTCTATATCAGTTGGTGATGGTACTGCTTTAAATCCAAGTATTGTATTCACAACTGATGGTGGCGTTGATTCTGGATTCTATCATCCAGGTGATGGCATTATTTCTACATCAATTAATGGCGCTGAAAAAGTTCGTGTCGATAACGGCGGTGTACGAGTAGAAGGCTTTGTCAAAGTTGCTCAAGTCAGTGGCAATTTACCTAGCCCACCTGAAGCCGGTATGATTGTATTAGATGGTACAACATTCAAAGGCTACAATGGTAGTGCTTGGGTTAACTTAAACTAATCCACAAAGCCCACTGAAGTGGGCTTTTTCACCACTAAAATTTGTTGACATTGTCATGATGTTAGCGTATAATACTAGAATACATATATGTTTGATTAGCGTTGGCTAATCCCTATTGAGATTGTACAGGTTGTGCTGTGCCGTCAGAGTCTTAGGTTATGTACGTCAGGAACTAACGAAAGGTTCTAAAAGATTGCGGCTCTGTGAAACAGATACAACCGCAGATATTTACAATTTCGCTGTATGGGATTGTGAAATCACCGCTGACAGTCAAGTCTTGAGTAAGGGGTACAGGTCAACCGCCTCTGTTCTTATCCAAATAAGAAATCTCATCAATACAGTATGAAAGCAGGACTCACGAAATGTTTTTATTTTTTGCCGGTAAACGGCAAATTATGACCGAATCTACGAAATATTTAACCAGCATTATACCACAATCCCGAACCATAAAGAGAATAGAAAATTGCTTCGAATACGAAGTATGAAGAAGCAAATGTGCAAAGCACATAGAAAAGTGCTTGTAATATATGGATAGTTATGACTAGACAATTCAGGTAAATAATTTTATGTTAATAGAAGAACTGATAGACGAATACCGAATGACCAGAAGTCATGACCCATCAGGTCATATTGCTACAGGTGATCGTTTAAAATCACAACTTAAACGTGTTAATACTCCATTAACTGAGTTTGAAGTGCGTTACAAAAAAGACAATCAATATCACGATTATTTCTTATACAATAAAGAGACTGGTAGATGTGTAGGGTTGTTTACTATAGAAGACACAGGCGCTAAACTAAAAGGCATTAAACCTGGAATAAGAGCAGTTACTCCCCATATGGCATTAGCACCAGAAGCACAACGTCGAGGCATAAGCACTCTAGCATATACAACATTTTTACAAGGCGGTCCTTGGGTATTTGTAACCAGAGAACATACAAAGGCTGCTTCCAAACTATGGGATAGTATTGCCACTGGAAATATTATTAGTTTCTATATTAATGGAAAAACAGGAGAAAAGGTCAATAATCCTGGTCCTCAAGATATAAGAATGTTAGGTCCTGCAGACAGATTTATTGAAACAAATGTTTAATTTGTAATAAATACTAACTATATATTGGAGTTAGTATGATTTTAAACGAAGGCGGTAATGTATTTGCTGATGCCACACCTTTTGACCATAAAGATGTACCTGCTATATTAAAAACAGTTAATACAGCATTACAAGGTACAGGAATTACAGTTATTCCTGTAGGATCAGCCGCATCACCTAAACCAGGTCGACAAAGTGGCGATATGGATGTACTAGCAGATGAAGCCGCAGTAATGAATCACTTTGGTGCTAAGGATGCTAAGTCTGCTAGAAAAGCATTAAATGATTATATCCGTAGTCAAGGTTTAGATACAGCACAAACTGGTATTAATGTACACGTAAATGTTCCAGTGGGTAATGAACATCATCAAGTCGACATTATGGTAACTGCTAACGCAGGTCAAGTTTCTAAATTTCATACACATAATATTCCTCAAGGAAGCCCATATAAAGGCGTAAACAAACAATTACTTTTAGCTATACTTGCTAAGAGCAAAGGCTATATGTGGAGTGCTTGGCAAGGCCTATTCACTCGTGATAGTCTAGGTAAGAAAGCAGATTTTGTCACTGATGACCTAGCAAAGATTGCAGAAGTATTAACTGGTCGTGCAGATCCAGCAGTATTAGGTAGTGTAGAAAGTATATTAGCCGCATTACCACAAGATCAAGCCGCAGAGTTATTAGCCAAAGGCCGAGCAGATCCTAACTGGAAAGAAGTTAAACAAGAAAGCAGAGTTGGTACTAACGAATGGTTCCGTAATATGTTAAACCGACTATGAGATTATTAGAATTAAAAGAATTACTGGAAGCAGTAGATCCTAAATTAGGACGAGCATTTAATCACTTAGAGGATCTAGTATTCTTTTATGGTAGCAAAGGTGCGATAGAAGCACTAGAGCATTTAAAAGATATGAACACAGAGCAAGGTAGCAATAGTGTTCGTATGAAATGGGATGGTAATCCTCAAATCTATTGGGGTCGTGAGAATGGTGTGTTTATTCCTCCTCACGGACACGCACAGTGGAGCAAAGGTGTAATGCCAAGCTCAAGTAAAGATGTTGCAGATTATATTATGAGCACCGGCAAAGCTGTTACACCAGAAGAAGTCAGTGCTCGTCAACAGTTTGCAGATAAGTTTGCTAGTTTAGCACCATTGTTTGAACCTGGTACACCGGAAGAGCTAGATGGCAGTAACACATTCTATGTATATGCTGATGCGTTATTTTTAGCACCACCCGAGTTAGTAGATGGTGTTTATAGTTTCCATCCTAATCCAAAAAGTAACACAACATATCACGTTCGTGCTGACAGTGAATTGGGTCGTAGAATAGCACAGGCAGAAGTTATGGTTGTTGGCCACGCTTACTTTACTGAGCACGGACAACCAGACAGCGCACAAATACCTATCAATGATTTTACAATGTTTAATGTTAACCCTCAACTAATTGTATTAGGACCAGTATATAATGTAGCACCTGTCAAAGTTGATAACACTATGATAGATCAAGTAGAACAACATATTAAACAATATGGCAATCAAATTGATACATTGTTACAAGGTGTTGCTGGATTAAGTGATTTAAAACAAATCATTTACACTTATGTAAATCAAAGTGCCAAAGCTAAACAATTAGATAATGTAAGCACACCACATTTTATTCAATGGATGACAACTAAAGTCAGTGCTCCTAAGCAGGCTAGAATAAAAGATTTAGATCAAAGTCACGGAAATGTATTAGACGAAATGTTTAAAATTGTTCGTGCTATACAAATATTAAAAGACAATGTCATTGACCAAATTGAGTCAGGACCTAGAGCAGATATCTGGGACACGAACGGAGAAGGTCGTGTCCGTTATGCGGATCAAAATAAACAATTCGGCAACGTGAAGTTTGTACCGAGAAAGCGTTGGACACCACAATGAGAGTAAATGAATTAGATACCACGGCACCAAAGACTAGTGTAAAACAGTTACCTGGTTACGATAGTTCAAACCCGTTACATTCTACTTGGAGTCGAGTATTCAGTAGACAAACGTACGAAGCAAAAAGAAAAGGCTTCGCAGTAAACATAACAGCAGCCGATGCATGGAATGTTATCAATGAACAAGGCTGGCGATGTGCATTAACAGGAGTGGCATTTGTACCAGCTGGAACAGCAAGTCCTAATCAAGCAAGTTTAGATAGAATAGATTCTAAACAAGGTTATATACATGGCAATATTCGTTATGTAACTTATCGTGTAAATATGTTTAAGAAAGATTGGCCGGATGATGTATTTTTTGCTCTTTGTAAACAAATTGCGTCTCACGTAGGATAAAAAGAAATTATGAAAATAAATCAAGTATTAGTAGAAGCAGAAGGCGCCACAGTAGCATTTGCTTTTGGCAGATTTAATCCTGCACATCAAGGTCATATTGAAGTATGGCGCACAGTAGAAGACTCGGGTAAAAACTGGTTTGTTGGAACTAACCCAACTACTATTGGACCAAACGATCCGTTAACCTTTGAACAAAAGTCAGAGTGGATGGAAGAGATTTATCCTCCTATTCAAGGACATATTGTAGCACAAACAACAGTATTATCATTAGCGGCTTATATCTTTAACAAATTGCGTAAGAATGAAAATGCTACAATCGCGTATGTCACAGATGATACTGATTGGGCATGGAGTGGTAAGTTATTAAATCAATACAATGGTGTTGAAGGCAGTCACGGTTATTACAAATTTGCACAGATTATTCACGTACCAAGTCCACGTGTAAGCAGTGCCACAGCATTACGTGATGCGGCTCGTGCTGATGATCGAGTTGCTTTCTATCACGCTAGTGGTACAGATCCTAAACTAAAAGTTGCAGGTAAGTCATACTTTGACACAGTTAAAGAAGCCTGTGAGAAATATCCATTGCCAGTTAAACGTGCTAAGAAGGTTAAAGAGCCAGTTGTAGCAGAAGCTATTAATCCTGATATCCTTAATCCTAAGTTTAGTCATAGACAAGAAATTGGAGATTTTACATATACTGCAAGTACAGAGCAAGCTAAACAGTATCGATGGGAGCCGTATCCAGGTGCTCCAGTATTTGATGCAGATACTAATCCTTACTATATAGTCACTTGGTTGAATATTAAATGTTTTGACAACAATAAACAAATTGCTCTAGCTATATTTGAAGTTAAAGGCAATGAAAAAAATCAGCAGTGGTTAGAGAGTTATCAGACCAGTGTTGACAAATCATATCGAGGTCGTGGAATTGCATCGTCTATGTATGCTTATGCTAAAATGTTAGGAAACGATGTCAAGCCTAGCTCAAGTCAAAGTGATCAAGGTCGAAGTATGTGGAAAGCGTGGAAAAAGTCTGGAGATGCTAAACATCTTACTACGATGTCAACACCGGTAGGAGAAAATACAGAGCAAAAAACAGTAGCCAAGACTTGGGATCAAATGACACCTCAAGAAAAGATCAGTGGCGTTAAAGGTCGCACAGTATGGAACGAAAAGACTAGAAAATATTACACAGTATTCGATGTTCCTGCAAAACAAGAAACAACTGAAGCAAGTTTAGCTACTATGCGTGATTACTTTGCAGGTGATGAAAAAGCTCGTGATCCCTATGAAATAACTAAACAGCGTTTACATTTTAGTAAAGATAAAGATAAAAAACCAACTGTAGATAAAAGATTTAGAAGTCAAGAAGAATACGAACAGTGGCTAATACAAAATCATCTTAAACATATAACACCTATTAAAGAAGATGAAGAAGCAGGAGAAGTTAAAAAGACTGGACAACTTATTCCATTTCCAGCAGGGACAACTAAAGTTCACGTAAGTGATGTCTATGATTGGTACAAGTTAGGTATGGTTATCAGTGACTTAGATGATGCTGATCCGAAGATGTTTGGTCAAGGTGCTCCGCAAACTGTTATTGCGTTTGGCAGCGAAGAAGAAGAAAGTAAATTACTTCCTTTACTAAGTCGTCTAGGACTTAAAGTAGATGATATAGACCTGGAATACACGGATATAGATGAAGCATATGATGCTAATTCATTATATGAAATGCTTACTAAGAAAAATGATTAAACGAGTAGATCAAACTTATACAACTATTGATATTATCGTAGATGACTACGATGAAAAGATTATCAGTGAATTAAAACATCGCTATCCGGTGTTAGCAGTAGCACGGGTAAATGCTACTAAGTTTAACAAAGATTCTACTAACTTGTTAAAGTTTTATCTATATCATTGGATATTTGATAACTATGAATCTGCAATTTTTGATATAAACAATTATTACAATAAATATACTATCACAACGAAAGTCGTAGCATGAAATACTTAGAATTAAAAGAACAACTACTCAACGAAATTAATATGAGCCCAAGTGCTCTGCGTCGTGCTGCCAAAGATATTGGTGCTAAAGCAGGCATGGAATTTGAAATGATTGTTCCTGGAGCAAATCAAGGTGATGATGATTACGACGATGACTATCGCGAAACAGACTACGAAGCAGATGAAAGCGTAAACAGTATTCAAGAAGCATTTGATTTCTTCTATGACGGCGATTTTAATAGTCGTAGAGACTGTGAACGCCTTCGTGACAAAATGACCGAAGATTATCAGGAATGGTTAGGCGATCAAGTCGGCGATCGTTGGGAAACAGATAAAGATGAAGCTATATATGATTGGTTACGCTACAATGCCGCACCCAGTGATGTGTTCGGTATATTAGATGTAAAAGAAGATGAAAATGGTAACTATCCAGATCCTTCTAAAGAAGATTATAGAAACGCTGCCGCAAAAGTCTCAGAAGATCAAATCAATCCATGGTACGAAGAAGCTGAAGAAGATTTCCGTGATAATTTTTACGGCAATGCTGACATGGAAAGTGAATGGTTAGAACATGAAGCCATAGAAACTATGCAGGACGTTGAAACTAGATATAATATAACTTGGCCTCATTACACTACTCCAGAAAGAGAAACAGGAGGAGTTAGCATAGAGGATGCCGCTGATAGTTTTAGTCGTGGTATTGGTAAAGAAGTACAGGCCAGTAATAACTATCATAGCCGTAGTATAACAAGACC
>Ga0208133_1000699_pt1 | contig 12564 bp, 31 predicted proteins | sample ColrivemetaGS535_FD_187595 | JGI IMG/M metagenome (GOLD analysis project Ga0208133, IMG submission 187595) | Estuarine microbial communities from the Columbia River estuary, USA - metaG S.535 (SPAdes) (version 2) | ecosystem: Environmental > Aquatic > Marine > Intertidal zone > Estuary | place... | reverse complement strand
GAGTATGTCAGGATGCTGTTTGTAAGATTGTTTAATCCAGATAGCCCATCAGACTACTCACATTTACCACATAAACAAGATGATGAAATGTTTAGAGAAGCAAGAGCGTTTAGAGATGGTTATCCACAGGCCTATAAGCCAAAAATGTCATAGTTGTCCACAGGTTATACATAGTCTGGATGGTCTAATGGAGTAGGTGCTGTGATAAGACACTTACATTCTACACACTCTGCATCATCTAATAGATACATCTCTACTTCATATGTATCTGGATCAAATTGAACTGTTAGCCTTAATAATGTAGAGCCACAACAAGGACAAACAGGTGTTGGAATACCCCTTAGATTTACCATATATCCATGATATCAGGTAGTTATCCACATGTCAAACATAGTTATCCACAATGTACCTATTGGTTAGTTAAGGTACATTTGGGTAGGAAATAGGGTTAAGAATGTACCTTTCGTAATAGTTATCCACAGGTTTATCCACAGATTGATCTTACTGATAATATATTTAGACATTCTAGAAGTGGAGTGAAGTGGAGCATAGTGGAGAATAGAGCATTTATAAGAGGGGCGTCGTAATCTCCTGGGGCCAAACCCCAAACCTCAAAACCTTATGTCGGGGATTGTATCACAAACCTTCATATCTGTCAAACCTTCATATGCAGGGTTTGGGCATTATATCCTAGTTTTTAAGGTTTGTCAAGCCCATTTGCTGCATAAAAAAATCTCCCAAAACCAGGGAGAAATTTGATCATATCGTAATCTTATTTTGAAAAACCTTTATACAATTTATAAGAAACCAGGATAAAAGGTTTGTTATTTACCATAGGGTTAATTGGGTATACTTTTGATCCCCCGTTTTTTGCGACGGCATAGGATAAGGGGCATGATTAACAGCATTATCAGTGATTTCCGCAGGGGATCTAAAGAAAGGAAAGAAAGCCTTAAGAGTAACAATAGAATACAACATACCCGTTATAGTATTCATTGCATCATTGAATATTGCAGAGTCAGATACAGAGTCATGACGATGTGAGGTTTGTCTATTAAGTTGAGCAAAGTGATCTCTGGCCATATTCTAATTATAACATGGTTTGACATATAAAGGTTTGTATGGTATAAGGTTTGGCCAAACCAGAATATGCTAGGTTTGGGGAAAAGAATTGGCCCATCGTAATATGCCTAGGTTTGGGGAAAAGAATTTGATCGTTCGTAATCATCTTTTGGAAATGTGGTTTGCATGGTTTGATATATGAGAAAATATAGGGCGCCCCCGCAGGGGCCAGATTACTCGATTGTGTTTTTCTTTTGGTGTGCGAGTTCTAGAACTGAATCTAAATTAATTCTTGGTAGCAGTTCCACTTCTTGTTCTGTAATCTCAAGAAGTTTAAACAACATCTCGATAGTCTCATCAACATAGTCCTCACCCAGTTCTGTTAGTGCTGGTACCAAACCTTCTGCCACTACATAGGACAATGGCAAACCAATGTCGTTGTATTCCATAAAGAGCGAGAAGTTCTCGTCCTCACGATAGTCAATCCATAGTTGACCTAGTAGTCCTGTCTTATCTGCGTAGTCCATTTGCGGGTCCTTTCATCTCTAACATAAGTTTATCATACTCTTCCATAGATGTCAAACTCAATACTTCCAGTCTGTGGTAGTTAATCAGGGGTAGGTTTCTTACTATGTAAAATCCTACTCTTTCTAAGTCTACCGCAAAATCTTGGGTAAGGAGTCTGCCTAACTGCTCTGCCATTTTACTTTCTTTATTATGGGTTGCCGTTCGTCTAACTGAATAAGTCATAGGTATCTCCTTCTATCCATTGTACCAAAAAGTAGGGGGAAGAGCAAGCCCCACGCCTGCCCCTCCCACCTGTTAATCTAGAGGACCCACTCCCTAGATCTGCTCAACTAAAACCTTTGGGGCATATGCATTAATAAAATCTTGCCATGGGACAACGTTTCCATTGTCATCAATGATAGTCTCTTTAGACACATCGATGATCACAGTGGTATCTCCTAGGTCAAAGTTGGTACCTGTAACAGCATAAATACCAAACCCTGTCTCATCTAAGATAGAGTCTTGCATAAGGTAACTAATCATCATACGGTTGAAGTAGGCGTTATCGCTCCACCTAGGCTTTGAATGCTGCAGGGCCATTGCTAGGTCCCGTTGCCATTCAGCCTCACCCCAATGGCTGTAGAGTACTACAGAGGCCTCGTCTTCAACATCCTTGAATACGTAGTGTATACGTGCTCCCATTACTCTTCTTCCTTCCAAGATACAATTGATAGTTGGTTTAAAATTTCATTGCAGAGGTCCTCTTCATTATCTGATTCAGCCTCGTATCTAAATGTCATGTAATCACCTGTTGGTTCAAAGATGATTTCTACTTTGTATTCGTTCATTTACTTAATCCAATCCCTGTTGAGTCGCAGTAATCTTTCCAAATCTTAGTAAGTTCCACACCCTCTGAAGGTGTTTCACATTCTACGCAGCAGCCTAGGGTTATGTACCCAGCATTTTTAAGAAACCACAGATTGTCTTCTTCGTGTCTGTCTCCGTATTTAATTAAGCACCTTGGGCAGGTGTATGTTTCTTTCATTTCTTATCCAATCCGACTAGGGTCATTTCTTCAAGTGTAGCACAATCAGGGCATTTTGACAAATCGTGCTCGTCAAAGGCATCTCTAATAAGATTATCAGGGTCCTCTAACTCATTGCTGCAGTTCTCACAGTAGTACCAGTTATGACTGACCAAGACCTGAATGGTCGTGTCGGGAGGGCACGGTACCGAAGTGATAAAGTATCCTATTCGATTAACATAGTGCCAACCATTCCAGATATAACAACCACCGTCGTCACCGTCCCCATACATCCAGATACGGTCCTCATCTTGTGCCTTGACAAACTCTAACTCATCGCCATAGGTTTCAAACATCTCCCCGTCAAAGGAAGAATTTGTATCTATATGATTCTTGATTGGTTTGTATATGGCAGCCCACTCATCAAGGTCCATTTCAATGAATCGCTCATTGTTCATTCTTCTTTATCCTGTCACTAATGGCAAAGGCCAGTTGGTATGTAAGGGCATAGACCTCTACTAGAGCGTCCATTCTTCCTTCAGCCCGTGTTCTTTCCATAGAGAGCATTGCGTCTGAGTAGCCACCTTCACGCTCTTCAGTCTCAATCTCAATATAGTCAGTCTCGGCTTCTAGCATTAGGTTTTTAAGTTCACCGTGTAGGATGTCAGTTCCTGACTCTCCCATATCAATCAGTTTCTGTAGTCTTGGGTCTAGTTGTGTGTTCATCATTACTCTAGTATACCCTCGACCACTGACAAATAGTGACGGGATACATCAATGGCACCCTCAAGGTAAGGAACAATGCTATCAGCACCGTCCTCGTTATCTAGGTCTTGCTCTAGACTGATGATATGTATCTTTATATATTCTTTGAATGTATTTAGGTCCATATATTAATTATAGGGGTTTGAGTTGATTTTTACAACTTCTACGGGTGTGACCTTGCTCACATCTGTAATGATCGGAGCATGGGCTTCTTCATAACTAATATAGTTTAAGAACCTACCACAAGGGCACTTCATCTGCACTAACCCCAGGGGAAAGCCAAAGTCATCTCTAACAGTAAACTCAACCAGGGCATCGCATTCATCAGGATCACAAACAAATGTATATCTACTCCACATTAGAAGTACCCCTCTGCCATTAGTCCTTCAAGGAAGTCTTTGGTTTTCCACAGGGTATTGTGAAGCCAAGGATCATCATCAGGATTAACAGTAATCATAACAGACTGAACACCCAAGATCATATCTAGTGCATCTACTTCTTCATATCCTGCTAAAGGCATCAGTTCTCCTCATCCCACCAGTATTTGACAATTGTGTTTAAGGTAGTGTGGATGTTACAATCACAATCCCCACCGTTCATATTTTCCATGTATTCGAGATGGGACTCGTTGTCCATATACATCTCATTTACTAGTTCGTCAATAGTTCTCATTGTTTGGGTCATAGATTAATTCTAGCAGGTTTCGGGAAAAAAATCAACTCTTCGTAATTAAATTCCAGGAAAAATATCACTCTATCGTAATTAAGTTTTGGTAAAAATCTCATGTGATATAGATCACAGGGGGCGCCCCATTTTCTTTGCGATTCGTACGGGACTTGAACCCGTAGCCTCTACCGTGACAGGGTAGCGATCTAACCAATTGATCTAACGAATCGTGAAGCAGTTTTAATTCATGCTTAGGAATTTTTTTTGTTATGCTAAAGACATTACGCCTTGAACAACTTTTAGCAAACGATTTTTTTCTGCGTTAATAGCAGGGTCAAAACCTGATGCTGATGCGAGAATGGATTCGTTAGAACCACCACGAGCAGAACGATACCAGTCAAGACGCTCAGTAAGAGCATTAAACGCACCCCAAGCACTTCCCGAAATCATTCCGTTAAATTCACCTGTATAGATGTCGTTAATGGTATCTACTTTATTTTCCCATTTCTTGAAAGCACCCTTAGAATCTTTTTCTGGCTTAGGATAAGCAGCAAGAATGATTTTGTTAAAGTCAAGAGCATTGACTTCTTTTTCAATCATAGCCTTAGCCATAAGGTCAAATTCGTCCATGTACTTATTAGCCATGCCAAGAGTTTCACGAGCAATAGCAACTTTACCTGATGCTGTCTGCGTGTGACGAATCTTGAAAGATTGCTTGATGCCATTCTTTTTCTTGATTGAGCCAAGAGCAAGATTGAGAGTGTTAGCACACACCACACGAACAGGTGTGATGCTTGCTTGAATAGCGATTGAACCATCATGTGATGTGTTGATGAGCAAATAAGTTTTTACCTTATCACTTACACCATTAGGGTCAAGAATTGTTTCACGCTCTAGTGCTAACGCACCGAACACGACACGACCACCCTTGATTGAGCCAGCCGTTTCCCAACGACCACCACCATCAAGAATGTTATCACCGAATGAGAATAAATCTTCATTCTGTAGGACATGGTAACGCTCACCAACGACACCAAGAATGTCGGTCTGAGAATTATCTGTAGGGTTAGTACGCAAAACGTATTGGTACGCCTTGTCGCTTGTTAAGTGTGATGGGGTTTCCAAATCTTCAAGACGAACATTCCAACCATTAAGACTAGCAGCAGCCAGCATTTCTGATGTAGATTTTTCTTCTGTAAAGACTGTACCCAATCCATGCCAAGCAGGTTCACGGAAAGATGCGAATGATGCTTTTCCGTTTTGTGTTTCTAGGTCATGTGCCATGAGTTTTCTTCTTTCTGTTGTTGTTAATCTAAGTATACATGGGGGGACTGACAAAGTCAAATCGTATAAGCAAACATGGGATAAATCGGACATTTCGTAAAAGATCACCCCTAGGCTACGGCGTGTCGACTTGACAGGGGCGCCCCCAAAATTTTCAGGGAAGAGAGGAGCAGTTTGTAAACATGCTCAGGTTTATTAGTAGCCCCCTACTAAATATCTATACGGTCAACGCTTGCTGACAACCATGAAATATTTTCATCGTTATAACTTACAGTGTCAAAATCAATATCGTGAATTGCATTCTGTGCACTTTCTTCATCACGTGCATTGACTGTTACTGAGTACATAACTGTGACTTCAAGTTCAAATTCCTTAGTTAATTCGAATCCAATGATTTCAGCAATCTCTTCTGCTTCTGATTCATTCAAGGTCCCGCAATTCATGGCTTCTAAGGTCCACTCTTGCATTGCTTCAACGATACGATTCTTATCTGCAGAATCTGCATATGAACGTTGAGTTACTTTCTGAATGTGGTCTTCAAGTTGAGCAATACGCTCATCCTTGATTTTAATCTGAGACAAGAGAAACTCTTGAGTTGTGTTTGGTATTACTGTTACTGTCTGGTCCATGGGGGCCTCTTTCTGTAGTTGGTTAATTCAATTGTACTGGGTACCACTGACATGTGTCAAGGGCCCTTGCGGGGAGCAGTTTTGATACATACTCAGGTAGTTACACTTCTTACAGATGGTGTGATCTGGCTCTATAGTATTTCTGTTATCGCCCTAATCAGCCTGGCGAAAGTTGAGGGAGGTTTTTACGCCTCCCCCAATTTCATTTATAGATACTGTGCGATTGCGTTGTATGTTGATGTGGAAACTGTTTCCTCATCTGTCATCTTTAGCAGACGAATTGCGTTTGAGATTTCTTTCTTTGACTCACGATAAGTGCTAGAGTGAATTACCTCAAAATCCTTTTCAGGCTCTGCTGGGAACTCTCCCTCTTTTGTCTTGATGTCAAAATCAACATTTAGTGTGTCGTTCCAAGAACGATAGTTAGTGCGTAGGTTTTCAGCCTTTGAGAAATGGTCAATAGCCCACTTTCCAATTTCCTTTTTCCAAGCCTCGTAAGCAAGGGTGTGTGATGCTTCTTTTGCTGATTGTGTTGCGTAGTCTGCTTCTAGGGTAGCAAGTGCTTCCTCTAATCCTGCGATTACACGAACTGTTGGGATTTTTACATTTATTGCTTTTGCTCTAGCCATTTGTTTCTCTTTTCTTTTTGTGGGTTTTAGTTGGGGGTTGGTAAGCCTTTTTGTATCTTGCTTAGGATAGGTCACGCCACTTATTTATAGTGCCTGTACGCTAGGCACTTAGTAGTTAGACTACTTAGCCGTCCAAGTTGTGTAACGAGTTGCCCCATTGACATCTAACTTAACACGAACACTTTGACCATTTGGGTTAGGTGTGATTTCTGTGATTGTTCCTGTTACCTTTGACTTCTGTGTTGTGTAGAGGTCTCCGATTTTGTATGTTGCTGTTGCTACTGACATTGTATTTCCTTTTCTGTTAGAGGGTTGTTATTTGGTTATACCTAAGTATAACATTTTGCCTGTAAAAATGTCAAATCGAAACCTGACATTTCTCACATTTTGAGATTACTTAGAGGTCTTAACCATAGCCAAACGGCGTGAGCCATTTGCCAAGACTAGGGAAACTCTAGTAACCTTATTAGACATTGGCTCGAAGCCAGCGATACGACCTGTAACGCCTGTCTTGCTTGTTGTGAATAAATCACCAATTTGGTAAGTGTATCCTGATAGTGTCATTTGGGTCTTGCCTTTCTGTTGTGGGGGTTTTGCTTATAGTATAATTTTAGCAGAAAAATGTCATAAATACCAATCCTAGTGACATTTTTGGGTGTGATAAACCTCACATCTTAAAGGCGTGTCGCAACTTGACAAATCGGATCTTGGGGGGCGCCCTGCATTTTCAGCAGGGTACTTAGTTAATTACCAGAACTACCACTAAGAGATAATAGAATAATTATTATCATTAGAAAATAGAACCAGTTACTCATTTACTTTTTACTCGCACTAAATATGATATCACTCTTAGAGTATACACACAATGAGCAAGAAACGCAAGCCGAGCCATTAGTTGAGATAAGTGGAATCTGCTTATTATTCTCAGGACACTTAGCAGCAGGTCGTCCGATCATTTCTTTTACATCTGCCTGGCCAATAGCAAAATTCTTAGCAAGGTATGCCATACGCACACCACTATTAATTTTTAGATCAACGGCAGTTTTGACATTCTCACTATCAGCAGAAAAATACAATGATAGATTAGATACATCCTTAAGAATGAGAGCAGCACTCTTCACACGTGTATATACCCAGAATTGAATATCAGGATTGTTATTGATTACAGTCTTCCAGGCATGCGTATAGTCATCGTTAAAGAAGTCTCCGTCCCAATGAATACGAAATAGCATAGGGGCATTCTTCTTTACACAGTCTGCCCTAAATTCGTTAATCATCTCAGTTAACAATGTCTCCATAGTTAATTGATCAGAGTCTTTAAGCAGGGCCCAATTGTGTAGTAGGTTAGCCTTTACTCCCTTGAATAACTTTTCAAGTTTTCCTGCGTAGCATACACTTTCACATACGCTAGTGGCACCAGGGCACGAGAAAGCCTTTCCAGCAGGTAGGCCAAAGGTATTTGCGATTGCTGCTTGCTTACCATTTTTTGTGACAAGGTTAGCCACCTTTCTATCATTAGATCTTTTAAGTGTATTAGTAGTCAAGGCCTAGACTCATTTCTAGAGCAATGTCTTCATTATAGTGGGCAGACATTTCTTCTAGCAAGCAATGAGTACACTTTTCTTCATACTCATCTACAGAGTTTTCTTGACATGAGGGACAGGTTGTTGAGTAGTACTCATCAAACATTTCATCTTCGTACATATTAGCCATGGGGGTCTCCTTTGTATTTCTTTAATTGTATCAGTTCGGACTGACATTTCCTACGATTGTAGGATTTCTTTGAAGGCACGGCAGAGGCAGCGTTGCTACGGCGTAGTTCCATAAGCCTGCGTAATTCCTCATCTGTTTTCTTCATATAGTAATACTAACACACATCTATTAAAAATGTCAAATCTAGATCGTGTGATTAAAATCACAAAAAATTTTTGCCCCCAAAAATTCGGGGAAAATAAATGCTTCTTCTTAAAGAAATTATTATAGGGTTACTCACCAGTATCCACAGGGTTATCCACAGACACGCCCGAACGGGGCGCCCCATTTTTCAGGGTATTTATTTATTCGTCATCATCTTGAATAAAAACATACAACGGAATTAAATCAGTATAACTATACTGCGTTATTTCTTTTTCACCAAATTCGTTTTCTGTTTGTACATCATAGTTATCACCAGTGGAATCACTTTCAATAAAAATAATTTCAACAATGTCATCTCCTACTTTTATTAAATCACCAAGCATCAATTGATCTGGCTGTAAGTTATCAGCGTGTATTAAATCCATAGCAATCATTGTATCAGACATTTACTCTTCCTCATCTACTGGGTCAATAAACCAAGATAGGTGGTGTTGGTCTACAATAGCGTGGGCAGGTGCGTGGCTCATACCCTTATAGAATACGCCTTCAGGCATAGCAATAAATCTATCATAGTCCTCATCATAGTAAGCATCAATAGCATCAATACAAGGTTGTACCATAGAAAGTGGTACGGGTGGGTAGTGATTACCCTGTAAGTGATACGCTAACTGCGTTTCTAAATCTAATACGCTATCTGCTAATCCAATTGCTGTTACTGAACCCATTATATTTTCTCCTCTATATCTGCGACATAGACATCGCTTCGTCTAATCATTCCATATTTTAAGTTACTATCAAACATATCAACGGCATCTTCTTCGGTATCTGCCTCGACATTTATAAAACAAGTAAATTCGTATAGTGCCATTACTTACTTACCACCAATCCTGTTGTGTAGAAAGTTTTTGTGTGTAACTTACCTGAAGGTTCAGATAAATTAACTACTCTGTATTCTTTAGCGTCACCATAGTCAATAAAACTATTAAAGACATTTACTGCGTCAAGTGCGTTGGAGTAACGACCAACCCAAAGTGTATTGGTGTCACTATCATTAGTGCTAGTAACTGAGTATAAGTATTCGTTCATTAGTTATTCTCCTTAGTGATAAATAATTGGTGTGGATTACAATCGCAAGACTCTGTATCAAAGTCCTCACCCTGTGCCCAAAATTGCCAACCTTGCCCAAAGCATTTTTCGCAATTTTCTATTTCTGTGTATAGTGTTTTCATTACTCCCATTTTAATTTTCTACCTTTACTGCTACTGTACGACATACGACTTTTCCAAAATTACTAGGTCGTACTTCGACTAGATAACTTTCGCAACCCTGATACCATACGGCTTTAGGGTGTACCTCTGCTGAGATAATTTCTCCCGTTAAAGTACGGGAACGATAAGGTGTTCCTACTAGTAGGTGTTCTATTGTATAGACATTTGCTGACATTTGCCAACCTCTTTCTTTTTGTTGATAATTCTATCCTACCATAGGGGTCTGACATTTCTTGGCAGACACGCCGTAGAGGGATAGACTTTCTTTTATTTATTTTTTCTTACTATGTAAGTCTAGCCTATTAGACATAAATTATCAAGTTACTAGGGAGTAAGTCCAAATAGTGAGACGCTCAAGCCATGTGATAAATCTCACAGCGTGGCGACACGCCCGAACGGGGCGCCCCAAAAAATTGGGAGCAGTTTTAGATCTTGCTCAGGATTTTTTATTATATTATCTCAACGAACATCCAAGTGATTTGAATTTTGCAGAGTGTGAAGATAGGTTTGCTACAGAAAATTTTGCTACTGTATCATTTTGCACATTAGATGGAACTTTAACGGCAAACTTTTTTCCTTTAAGGATTGCAGTTGTAAATTGCTTATCGTTCAAAAGAGCAATTCCTGAATAGTCTTTTAATGCAACATAAGAAAACTTATTTATTTTACCACTATCAACTTTGGTAAGTGCATATCCGTCAATGCTACTAAAAGTTGTTGTAGGATACATACCAAGTGGGTCAGAATAAATCAAAACAGACAATTTCTTTTTTGTGCATTGAATTTCAATAGTATATGTAATGAGCATGTCATCATATCCCTGTTCATCTCCATCTTTAAAGATTGTGTAAGACTTTTCAAATCCATCATTTGTTGAGATTACTCCCCACTCTGACTCTGTTGTCTCTGTGTATGTATCGCCAGCAAAAGCAGATGTTGCTGGAAGAATTAAAACTGTTAAAACAATTGCTATGATTCTCTTCATTATACTAACTCCATTTCCTTATAACACGCAATAGCAAATCTATTTGCGTCAAATCTTTCGTTATCACTTTCAAACATTAGAGAAAATTCATCTACTAAATCAGCAAATAAAATTTCTCCTTGCTCATCAAAAACAGATGTAGCAAAGTAATTGCTAAGAATTTCGGCAACCTTTACATAGTCTTTACGAGTCATCATTATTCTGCCACCTTAAGAATTGCGTAAGTGCCCTTGGCATTTATTTCCTCAAGTGTTGAGGCAAGGGCAGGCACTACTAAATCTTTTAGCATACCTTCAAGCATAGCAACCAAATCTGAGTGAGGGATAGAAAGTGCTTGCTTAGCGATTGGATGTGTTTCGTCAAATTCTGTAACGAAATTTAGAGAGTGATTTACTTTTACCATTATTTTAGTTTTCCTATTCTTAGTTTGAGTTTGAGGGTGTAAGAGTGCCACGAAGTGTGCCACTAATTCCGAGAGTATCGCAAGCAACCTTGACAGATACGCCAACAGGTAATTGTGTTGGATAAGTTGAGATGAATTGTGCTACTGCTCCTTTTGAGGGCATAGCGATTTTTTTAGTAGAACCATTAAAGGTTTCTAGTGTTATAGTGTAAGTCATTTTTAGACTTCCTTTCGTTTTTAGGTATAAGACTATCTTATACTATGGGGCTGACATTTTGGCTACTTATTTGCTAAGGCTCATTGTGATTTGTATCACACTTATTTGCTTAGGCTCATTAGCCAATTTGTCCTTTATTTAGTTTTTCTTATGTAGTAAGACTATCAGAGAAACCCTGAAAAGTCAAATCGACACGCCGTAGGCTAGGTGTGACCTTAGTCACATTTGTGGAATTCTAGATAGAATCTTTCTTCGCACTTAGGGCAGAGTGCGTACTCTGAGCCTGTATCGGCTTTTTCCCATATTCTGTTTGTCATTTTCTGACCTTTCTAGTTTGAGAACCTTTCTCAACTTTCTTTATACTAGAAGTATAGCAGAAGAAACCCCAAAAGTCAAGTTTAGACACGCACAAAACGGACATTTTTGATGTGATTTGCGTCACAGGGGGCGCCTTTTTTTGCAGGGAATTTATTTATTCCGTTACGAATAAATAAAACCCATAGCCTAAACAGATCATAGAGAACCAGAATAGTGCGTTACCACTTTCAAAAAAGGTTTGGTAAAAACTCATTTTTTATAAATCTTCTTTCCATAGTATTCATCAAATTCAGTTATGGTCATTAGACCTTTATACTCATTACAGAAATCGCAAAATAGCGTTCCCTGAGAATAAGTGTTTTCGCAAAAGCAACAAATTAGAGTACTCATTATTTAGACACTTTCCAATCTGTCCACATTGGTAGACGTTCTGGGTCAGTATCGTTATACCAACGCTCAATGTTATTTTCACAAGTTTCGCAAAACGTGAATTGCTCATCTCCTACATTAGAGATAGCAGATTTATTTGGTGTATGTTCTTTACATACTGTAATTAGTGAAGTCATTATTTGACATCCTTTCTATTTGGAAGTGAACGACCACAACGAGAGTGGTAGCATTTTGTACCATAGGAGTCACCCTCTGGTGTACACATTTCGTGAATTGTAGCAGGTGCTAAAACAACCTGACCACATTGGCAGGTATTCATTAAACCTGTTGGATAATCGCTAACTGTAGCGAAACCTTGACCGAAAATACTGTTTGACATTTTATTGTCCTTTCTAGTTTGAGAACCTTTCTCAACTTTCTTTATACTGTAAGTATAGCAGGCACCACTGACATTTATGGGGGTATAAAAGGTATAAATCGGACATTGTGATGTAGCACACATGTGATCTACACCACAGGGGGCGCTATATAGGGGGTGCCTATATAGGGGGGGTGTATAT